>Ga0136601_1000193_pt1 | contig 30758 bp, 32 predicted proteins | sample AntRauMFilla2699_FD_181020 | JGI IMG/M metagenome (GOLD analysis project Ga0136601, IMG submission 181020) | Saline lake microbial communities from Rauer Islands, Antarctica - Metagenome Filla 2 #699 | ecosystem: Environmental > Aquatic > Non-marine Saline and Alkaline > Saline | place...
GAAGTCGATATAGCCGTTACTAGCGGGATAGCTAAGCCTAGAGCGTGAGGACAAGCAATGATCAACACAGCAACTATTCGCTCCAATGTGTAATTGGCACTCGCATCGCCAAATACTGTCCAACTAATTGCGGTTACAAAAGCTGCCAAGATAGCGTAATAGAACAAATAGGAGGCAGCCTTGTCGGCCAGCAACTGCGTTTTAGACTTAGTGGCTTGTGCATCAGCTACCATTTTCATGATCCCAGATAGCGCTGTATCATCTCCAGTTTTGGTTATCTGAACAGTTAGTGACCCACTGCCGTTAATTGTTCCACCTATGACTTCAGAATCTTTGGATTTCTCAACGGACTTCGATTCTCCTGTAAGCATAGATTCGTTTACTTTCGATTCGCCCTTAGCAACAAGGCCATCCATTGGGATGCCAGCGCCAGGACGAACCAGAACCTTGTCGCCTACTTTGAGTTCGCTAATTTGTGCTGTTTTTGTACCCTCTTTAGTTATAAGCTCAGCCTCATCTGGCAATAATTTAGCCAATTCTTTCAGGGCTCCTTGGGCATTACTGACTGAGGCCATTTCTAGCCAGTGTCCGAGAAGCATGATTGTTATAAGTGAAGCTAGCTCCCACCAGAAGCTCATACCATCAACAATTTTAAGTGTGATTAACGAGCTATAGACGAACGCAACAGATATTGCCATCGAAATAAGGGTCATCATGCCGGGTTGACGATTGGCTATCTCTGCCCTAGCACTTCTTAAGAACACGAGACCACCGTAGAAAAAGATGAATATGCCAAAAATAGCAGGTATATATTCACTGCCAGTAAACGTAGGTGCACTAAACCCTAATAAATCTTGAATCGTTTCAGAAAAATACAAAACTGGGAGTGTGAGTAATAAGGAAACCCAGAACTTTTGTTTAAACATGTTTGGATTATGGCCAGTATGTTTATCGTGATCTCCGTGACCATGGGCTTCCTCTATTTCTTTTTTCTCCAGCGCCATATGACATATTGGGCATGACCCGCGCTTATTTTCGACAATCTCAGGATGCATCGGACAGACATAAACAACTGATCGAGTATCTTTGTTTTTGTCAGTTGACGTCTGTATGTTCTGTTTCTCCAGGTATTTGGCTGGGTCTGCGTCAAATGGTGCTACACATCCCTCACAACATAAATAGATTTTTTTACCATTAACTTTTCTCGTAAGCCCAGCTTTTATTGCATTTTTCTTATCTACAGGGGTATTAGTTACTGGGCAAACTCCCATATCTTTAGTTGTTCCATTTTCTGGAGTGTGATTGTGATGAGTGTGTTTCATATAGTTTTCTCCTTATGTTTTTTATTTCCGTGCCTGGGTATCTGGTCATTACCACCTTTAGCCTGACGCAGAAAGATTCTCTCACCTAGAAACACTAAGCCAACGACAATAACTGATGCATAAATAATGAGCATATCGGATTTAGCTTTCGTAACTAAAAACGCCACTAAAACCACTGCATCTATGGCTATAGCAGTAGAGACAATTACCGGATTAAACTGCATTTTACCTCGGAGATGTCGCAATATTCCCCAGTGCACGAGTATATCCATCGTTAAATATAGTATTGCCCCTAGTGATGCAATCCGCGTCAGGTCAAAGAATACAGTCAGCAACATCGCTATGACGATTGTATAAACTAAAGTATGCCTCTGGATACTACCAGACATACCAAAATGCCTATGTGGTACCAGTTTCATATCTGTTAGCATTGCCAGCATCCTTGATACGGCGAAGACACTGGCGATAACTCCAGACACAGTTGCTACTATTGCCAGTAGAACAGTAAACACTAACCCCAAATCACCAAACGCAGGGCGAGCAGCCTCTGCCAAAGCGTAATTCTTTGATTCAATAATTTCGTGCAACGGCAAGTTAGCAGCAACGCCGAAAGCGACTAACGTATACACGGCAACACATATGGCAATAGAAATAATAATAGCCCGGCCAACATTCTTATGCGGGCTCTTTATCTCTGAACCGCTATTAGTAATTGTTGTGAATCCTTTATACGCGAGAATGGCTAACGCTGTAGCAGCAAGGAATCCGGTCGTGGTGTAGTCACCCTCAGGGGCAACCGATAGGCTTCCAAAAGAGAAGCCAGCAGCCCATAACCCAGCCAATCCAAGTAAGGCAATACCACTGATTTTTATAACTGACATGATGAACGAAAACGTTCCAATTACTTTATTACCAGATATGTTTATGATAAACGCAAGTAGCAAGAGCCCTACGCCCAATATAGAAACAAGCCACCCGCTGTTACTGAGATTAAAAAGTTGCAGGGTATAAGTACCGAATGTTTTTGCAACCAAGCTTTGATTAATAACCATCGAGAAGTACATTAATAACGCTCCGCCAGCAGTTATTACCCCTGGACCGTAAGCTTTATTCAGAAACATGGCTATTCCGCCAGAGCTTGGAAATGCATTTGATAGTTTAACGTATGAATAAGCACTAAACGACGTTGCGACTGCAGCTACAAGAAAAACGAAAGGGAAAAGAGGGCCTGCAAGCTCAGCGATTTGACCTGTCAGCGCAAATATACCAGCTCCAATAATTACTGCCGTGCCCATTGAAACTGCGCCTAAAAGAGATAGGCTATCTTTCTTATAACTTGCGTGTTTCGGTACAGTCGTGCCCTTCATTTTATGCGATGTTCTTTTTTATTTCATCAAACTGCTTCTTATCGATCTCGCCTTTTGCGTATCTTGATTTAGCAATCTCTAAAGGATCATTATTCTGCGTTCGGTTGTTTTCTTTGCCAGCATATGCCAATAGATAGACCACTCCAGCAGCTATAGCCAACATGACAATGAACATCCAAAGCACCGTGAAACCGCCATCACTCGACCAGTGTCCACCACCCATCATGTGATCAAAGAATCCTTCATCAACCCCCTCATTTGCATGGGCTATAAGTTCAAACATCCTATGCTTCCTTGCTTAGTTTGTTATATACCCAAGCTACCGCATATCCGAATGCCCAGCTGCTAGCGGTAAATGACACTATTCCGAAAACACTTCTTAGATTAAGAGTGCCGACGTTCTCAGTGGCAATAATACCTAAGTCAAAACCATGGAACCAGCTCTCCCAAAATGATATGAACGAAGACGTATCGATTGCAGCCCAAAACATGCATATTGCAAATGATCCAAACGCGATAATCGCTAGTGTATTGGCCAGTGTGATTGGTTTAAGTTTCATAATCTACCCCCTTACATTAGTTAATTCGTACAATTCCAACATTTCCTTGATCAATTTTTCTTTCTCTTTATCTGTCCCATTACTCATGCCATCCTTAACATGGGTTAACATATGATTCTCCAGGACAAGTTTATTTAGTGAGCGTAATGATTTTTGAATAGCCAAAGACTGGGTCAAAATATCTATACAATATTCCTCTGCATCAATCGCCTTTACTAAGCCTTTGAATTGCCCTTCAATAATCTTAGATCTGTGAGTTGCACGTTTCTTTATGTCTGCAATCATGAATTACTCCTATAAGTTTATGTACTGGAGTATATACCCCCTAGGGGTATTAAATCAAGATAAACACCTTGATCTCGGTGGTAGGATTTTACCCGGTAAGATTAATGCGCCGTATTATCTCGTCCGTAATGTTGTAGTGCATGATGGATGTGGTTTGACACATCGGTTGGGTTGACCCCTTCGAGGCTGACGGGTGTCCATCGAACATCTGCTATTTCTCGGTTTGGCTTAATGTTACTGCTTAGTGCTACTGCGGCAAAATACGTGATGTGGTCAACTTTCCCTTCGAATCGACTGACTCTGTTACTCAGCTCAATTATTTGTTCTGCCAGTTCAAGCCCAGCCTCCTCATGTACCTCTCGGTGGAGTGCGGCTTCTTTCTCTTCCTTACGGGGTCGGTAGCCACCGCCTGGCAGCGTTAATGGCCTATCAGCACCATAGGACTGTCGAATGGCGAGGAATGTATTTGGGTCGTCTGGGTGCAGGATAAGGCCTTTTACGCCATAACGGTTGGGTTTAAACGTTCGCCAGTAGATCTTGCGAACTGCATTTGCAGCCCCTAATGCTCGTGAGGTTTTGTGGGGTTGCTCCATATGTTTCTAGTGTAGGGTAATTGTAGCAAAGTGTGGATCGTCAAAGCGGTATCGCACCATCTCTCGCCGACCTTCGTACGGCTGACGAGAGTGGATAGTTCGGCGATTGTTTACCAGTAGCAATTGTCCAGGCTGCCACTGGTGCACGTACGGTCGACTGGAGTCAAGGATAGATTCTACGGTTGAGTAGTATCGTGTTTCTGACAAGCCGCCGGGGAGGTTAAGTAGCTCGTTGGTGCGAGCCTGTGAGCGGTAGCGTAATGCGCGACCGTGTGGAGTATCAGTTACGAGCGGGTGCACTGCTAACTGGCCATCGTAGATGGTGCTGGTGTATCGAGTCGTGATTGAGCTAAGCTGTGGCTGCTCATCATCAACAACTGTGGCGGCTTGTATGCCATCATATACTACTGTTGCGCCATCGTATTCTGCGGGTTTAATGCAGCCAAGAGCGAAGTATCCCAGTAACTCCTCCTCTGGCTGTGTAATGCTTTCAGTGTGTCGTAGCATCCAGTCCGTTTCGCGCTCGCCGTTCAGCTCAAGACGACCGATACTGGAGGCTTTAATAGCTCCGCCAATCGCCACCGCAGCTTCTGTTAGTGAGCCTATACTGGGCTCTACCTCTACAGTCGCATAGCCGTAGGTGTCTGCCTGGGTTATTAGTGAAGATAAGGTCTCGTTAGCCATAAAGGATATACTATACAACTTAAAATGCAAATATACAATTAGGGATTAAGTCTAAATGCAACTAGTCCGCGTTGCGTTGTTACTGCCCGCACACCTCACACGCCTCATCGTCCTTGAATCCGTACTGCCAGGTCGTCAGTGCCTTTAGGAAAGGCAAGAAACGCAGGTAGAGTCGGAGGTCGGCTAGTCGGCGCAGGATGAACCCGAGGAAGCCGTAGATGGTGGTTTTGCCCCATAGCACTGCTGCCCAACGCGGCCCAACAGGGATAGCGTAGATGGGGCGTTCTGGTTCGTATGGTTGCGGTTGCTTTCCGCGCTGGCGGTGCAGGATGTCGCTGGCGACGAACTTTGCATCGTGCAGGGCGGTTTGCGCCATGCCAGTGTAGCGAGTGGCTGCGGAGTCACCGATGACGTAGACATGATCGAGCGCCCGCAAGTGCTCGTCAACCTCAACTCGGTTAAGTTTACCGAGCTCGAACTGGTGATTATCAGTAAAGAACTGGCTATTCGTCACCCCAGCAGTCCAGATGACAGTGCGAGAGCGAATGATTTGCTCTGGTAGTCTAAGCTGCTCGGCTGTTTCGCCCTCAACGGCAGTACTAAGTAGCAGGGTGACGCCAAGCTTCTTCAGTCGCTGCTGGACGCGCTGGGCAAATTCTGGCAGCATCGCCCCGAGTACTTGCGGACCAGCCTCTATCAGCACGACGTGGAAGTCATCGCCACTCAGTCCATGTTTACGTCTGATTCGCCGCAGATACGGCACCATTTCTGCGGCCAGTTCGACACCTGTGGCACCGGCGCCGACGATAGCGTAGGTGTGCTCTACTTCGCCATCAATCAGCCGCTGGTGTAAGTGGCGCTTCAGCCGGAGCGCATCGTGGATGCCTTTGACGCTGAATGAATATTGTTTCAGCCCAGGAATATTGTAGTAGTCAGTCGTATTGCCAAGGGCCAGGATCAACTCGTCGTAGTGGTAGACGGCTCCAGACTCACCATGCAACTGCTGTTGCTGGTCATCTAGTTGGGCTGCGCGGTCGCGGACGACCTCTACGTTTGTTGCAAATTCGAAGAAATCAGCCAACGGGATAGCAACTTCGAGCGGCGAGCGGCCCGTGGCTGAGCGGTATAGTGCAGAGTGGTAGTCAAAAAATTTATCAGGAGTAACTAAACGAACGCTTACCTCTGATTTGTTCGCCAAGTCGAGTGCAGCTCGTACGCCGCCAAAGCCGCCACCGACGATAACCACCCGACGCTCATACGTCACTAGAATTTGCTCCGTATCATCGATTTCGAGTACTGCCAGTCAGCATCTGTTTTCTTGTGTGGGTTAAAGATGTTATCGGGGTCAAAGATCTGTTTGGTTTGCTTGAACAACTCAAAAACGTCATCGCCGTAGATATTGGCCAGAAACGGACCGCGGATTAGACCGTCATTATGTTCGCCAGAGATAACACCACCGTGTAGTTTGACGAGCTTGATGACCTCTAGCAGCGCCGGTTCGATTTTGGCACGCTCATGCTCGTCACTAAGGTCCATTAGCGGAATGATATGGAAGTTGCCATCCCCGAGATGCCCAGCGATGGTGTAGAGGAAATCATAGCGCTCCATCACTTCGACCAGCTTCGGCCAAAATGCCATCAGCTCGTGCGGTGGCACCACGATGTCGTCGATGAATGGCGCGGTGTGGAGGTTGCCTTTGACGTTGTCGCGTAGCAGCGCGAAGCTCTTGCGGCGCATTAGCCAGTAGCGGTCGGCTTCGGCTTCTGTTTCTGCGAGCATGGTTGTCATATGCCACTTTTTGACATCTAGGTCACGTTTGAGGGTGTGGAGTTTTTTGTTGATTTCATCATGCGTCTCACCGTCGTAGCTAGCGATGAATATCAGATCCGGCGTACCGAGTAGTAGTACGAATGCATCTGGGATTAAGCTGAAGGCTAGCTTTATCAGGCCCCACCAGCCGAGACTCTTCCGGAATTTGAGAAAGAACTTGAATGCGAATTTGAGGGTGTGTTTGTCGAAGGCTTCGATAGCGGTTGGTTGGTGGTCGAGCAGGACCTCGATCAGTTCGCCGAGATGGTCCAGATCGCGGGCGTAGCCAGATAGCACACCAGAGTGCTTCGGTTTCGGCACCAGTCGATAGTTGATGTCGGTAATCAGTCCGAGCGTACCCTGAGCGCCGACCATCAGCTGTGACAGGTCAAATGTGCCGGCGTCTCTATCCCATACATCCCACAGTTTGTAGCCAGTTGAGTTCTTGGTGACTTTAGGTTTGGCCGTCATGATTTGGTCGTAGTTGTCGTCGAGCAGTTTATGGATCTGGCGGTACAGTTCGCCTTCGAAGTCATTCTGGACCAATTTTTCCGCTAGTTGCTGTTCGTTTAGGGGACCCAGCTCGTATTCGTTACCGTCACGGAGGATGACTTTGAGCTGATTGACGAAGTTTTCAACCTTGCCGTAGACCAGTGATTTTTCGCCACCGGCGTTGTTGGCGACCATACCCCCAACGGCGCACAGCTCACGAGAAGCTGGGTAGGCCGGCATGATTTGATTGCTATCAGCGATAGTCTTGGCGTCAAATTCGCGGTAGTACGCGCCGGGTTCGGTCCAGATGCTGTTGTCTTCGACCGAACCGATTCGATTGATGTAGCGGTCAAAGACAACGATGATTGAATCGTTAATCGCACCACCTGACATGTCAGTCCCGCCACTGCGGGCGGTTAGCGATAGATTTGGTAGGTCGACTTTGTGTGTGACCGCCCATTGTACGAGCTTTTTTACATCAGCTACATCTTTGGGGAATACGACCGCTTCAGGTACGACCTCAAACAGGCTGGTGTCGTGTGAGTACTGTTCGCGGACCTCAGCGCTCACCTCTACATCGCCGCTAAGCTGACGCTGCAGGTCCTCTATATCTGTTTTTGTCATAGGTTATTTCAGGAATGGCATTGATTGGACGAGTTTGGTCTGTCCCCAACGCTGGCCGAAGCCGAATTTTTGCTCGCTGTTGACCGCTAGAAGTCCCGTCAGGACGAGAGCGTAGATGATGTGATCGTCGATTAGGGGGTTGTTCTCGGCTGGTAGTACGGCAGACCACATCATTAGCATCATCAACACACCACTAAACACCGCGATTCGCATCGCGATACCGAAGATGAGTGCTACTCCAATGCCGAGCAGGCCAGCCATGAATAGAAAGTCAACAACCGGGTTGCCTGCGAGTGTCTGGTAAAAATCAGCCAGCGGGCCTTTGGTGGCAAAGCTCAGGAAGCCTTCGGTGGGTGATCCACCTCCGACGACTGCGCTTTCACAGCCGACAGCGACTGTATTCAGCTCATCACGACAGGTAGCGAAGCCGAGTCCGAACATCTTGTCGACGAATGCCCACAGGAAAATAAATCCGAGTCCAATCCGGGTCAGACCCCAGATGTGGTTGGCGTTTAAGTGGTTTTTTGTATCGGGCATGGCTACCTCCATATAAAATGTTTATGGTTTGATTGTAACAGGTATCGACCACTGTTACCACCGGGTGGGGCATGACCTCGATAAAAACTTGAAAAATAAGTTGATATATATTTAAAAAAGTGCTATAGTTTATACCAATAAACACGGGTGGCTAAAACAATTAACACAATCACTCGCAGCGGCGGGGACGACCGAGGAGGTTTTATGCTCGCAAAATATAGTTTAAACAATGTCATCATGACGGTATTTGCTGCAGCGGCAGTCGCCGTGCTAACTGTAGCGGCAGTAGCAACAGGGCCAGTAGCCGCAGCGTCGACGAATGACATCATTTACGGTGGAGTTAGCTCGGTTAGCGATCTAAAGAATAAGTACAACAACGGTGATGGCCGCAACTCAGCTGCCAACATCCAGAAGATCTACAAACAAGCCCTCGGCGTCACGAGTGCCAGCCAGTTTGACGGTATGGTCAGCGGCTATGTGCACCGCGACGGCAAGATTACTGTCGGCAGCAAGACTGTGGCTACAGGTGCTAACACCACTGGTCGTCACAACTTCCGCAACTCGAAGCCACTTGGCGGTGGCACGACAGCCTACTACGCTCCAGCCAGCACTCGTTTTAAGGCAGGCGTTCAGAAAATCTCAGCCTTTGTGAAGATCGTCGACGGCGAGTTTGCATTCGCAGTCGAGAAATCATGCGGTAACCCAGCTTGGGGTAAGAAAGTTCCGAAGCCGAAGCCACCAACACCAGAGTTCGTCTGTAGGGACCTCAGCGCTAGCCCAACCAGCGGCCAGTTCCCGCTGAAGGTTACGTTCACCGCCAGCGAGTCGGTCAAGAACACGACCGTGACTGGTTACCTATGGGATTTCGACGGCGACGGCACGACTGACCAAACTACTACTTCGCGCAGCACTAGCCACACCTACGCCGACGCCGGAACTTACCACGCTACTGTCCGCATCAAGACCGCAGCTGGTACCGAAGCTACCGTTCAGAATCCGTGCAAAGCGTCTATTGTGGTCAAGGAGCAACCGGTAGAATCAGACTTCAGGTGTGAATCACTAATCATCGACAACGGTGATGATGACACGGTTGCACCGCGGCGAGTCGACTTTGCCGGCGTAGCCTCTGTGATTGACACCGAAGTCACCGGTTATACCTATGTGGTGCTTGATGAAAACGGCAACGAAATCGAGCGCGAGAAGATTGAGACAGATCAGTTGAGCGTTGAGTTCAGTTATTTGTTTGACGAACCGGGTACGTACAGTGTTTATCTGCTGGTTCATACTGCGGATGGCGACACTGAACGCGTTAGCGACTGTGAGGTCCAAATCATGGCCGACACGCAGCCTCCTACCCCAGAACCTGAACCACAGCCTGAACCAGAGCTACCGAAGACAGGTGTCTTTACGGCAACCGCCGGTGTCGCTGGAACAACTGGTCTGTGGGTTGGTGCGCGCAAATGGCTCGAAAGCCGCCGCAAGCTCCTCCAGAGCTTACTTAACAAATAGTTCCTGAGTTAATATAACCAGCAGCTAATAAAATCGCCTCTAAACAGAGGCGATTTTTTATTGACGAAGCGAAGTCTCTAGTTCGCTAATCGGTGCGTACCAGCCTTGGTCAAGCACGAACTCCTGGAATTGTTTATCAAGACCGAGAATAACCCCGGCACCAACCACGATAAATAAAGTGCCGATTGCAAGCTCAAACCAACGGCTCGTGAGCCAACCGAGTTTGCTGATTAGTCGTTGCCCGAGATAGGCAATCAGCAGTAGCCCCAGTCCAAGCCCGATAGCGTAGGCGACCAGATAGCCGAGCCCGTCAGCCAGTGAGACCGGCAACACTGTGGCGACGATGAGCAGATAGGTCGGGCTGCAGCTGTTGAACACAGGGCCGAGCGCAGCGCCGGTGATGATAGCCCCAATTAAGCTATTGTTATCGCGACCTGAGCTGATGAGTTTATTTGCGGCGGTAACGAGGCGGTTGGAACTGGCGCTAGCCCAGGCTTTGGGGTAGAGGTACAGCAGGCCGAGTCCGATTACGAGTATTCCCGAAACTGTTTGCCAGACGGCGGTGGGAACGCCTAGCAGGGCAGTCGTGGCTTTCAGTAGCAGCGTGAACACAATCACTGACAAGCTGAGGCTAAGCGCGATGACAGCAGGGCGGAGCCAGGCGGAGCGAGCGTCATAATCTGAACCGGCGACCGAGCCACCTACAACAACCGGCAGCAGCGGCAAGATACATGGCGCTGCTACTGTGAGCATCCCGGCGATGAAAGAGGCAATCAGCAGCGACATCTGCTCGTCCTAGAGCAAGTTTGCTTCGACGTTATCGAATGTCGGCTCGTCGTAGGGGATGTAGGCTTTAACTTTATTTCCTTGGTCATCAACCTTGACAACAGTCGTCTGGACGGTCACACCGTATTTTTGCCTGAGGTCTTGGTGGCTATCGTAGTCGACTTTCACAATTGTTACGTTTTCTGGCAGTTCAGTTGCCAGGATATCAGCCTCTAGGTCACGACACTGTGGGCACCACGGGGCATGAAAGAACAGTAGGCGTGTGCCGGCGGTAGTTTCGAGGTAGTCGCTGCTGTAGTTGACATACTGTTGATTTTGGGCAGCTGCAGAGTCTCTTTGCGACGGTGCGTCGGTATTTGTTTCGCTCACGGTGCTATCCGAATTAGCAGCTTGACCGTCAGGGCCGTCTGTTTGCGTGGTAGCGAAGAACGCTGCGCCGCCAGCAACCAGTAGTAATACGAGCGCGCTGGCGATCATTATCGTTGAAGTTTTCATGATTGTAAGTATAGCTTAAGCATCTGCTTAAACACAATTTACACAAACTATATGGTGGATGTTGGTATACTGGCGCGTATGAATCCAGTGACCAACGCAAATGCAGCCGTTGATAACGGCGACCGACAGTTGCAAAATCTACGCAACGACAAGCAACAGCTCGAGCAAGAAGTACAGCAGCTCCAGTCAGATGCCGGTGATTTAAGGCAAACGGCAGTTATCCAGTCCCAAACTGACGATGCCGTGCTGCAAGCTTCTGCCGTGAACAGTCGGCGCAATGTCAGTCAGCTCAAGCGTGAGGCCGGTCGCAAACAAACCGAATTGAGCCAAATCGAAAGCCAAATCCAGAAGCTAGAAGCCGCACTCGGTGGTCTACGCCAAGCTCTCCACACCTATGAGTTAGATCCAGAGAACCCAAAGTACGGCGCTGAGCTCGACGGCGCGGCTAAAGGAGTATTGCGCTACACAGCGTAGGCTATTCGATATTACCGCAAGCGACTTTGATTGCTTCGCTCCAGGTTGGAAATGCATGTACCATGTTTGAGATTTCATGAGCGTGGATGTCGAACTTGATGGCGACTGCCAGCTCGTGAATCATCTCGCCGGCATGTGGGGCGACGATCGACGCACCGAGGATATTGCCTTTTTGGTTAGTGACAACTTTGACCATACCGTCGCGCATGTTCTCGGTATTACTTCTTCCGATTTGGCTGATTGGTGCGGTGCCGATTCGCGGGACGATGCCCTGGTCGCGGATTTGTTGTTCGGTTAGACCGACGCTGGCGATTTCTGGCTCGATAAAGACACAGCGTGGTATCGAGTGGTAGTCGGTAACCTGCCAATTGTCTTTGCGGGTAATCATGTTGTTGCCGGCGATACGGCTCTGGTAGCTGGCAGTGTGGGTGAACTGGTAGGGCCCGACGACGTCGCCAGCGGCGAAGATGTGCTTGGCGGAGGTCTGCATGAACTCGTTAGTCTTGATACCATGGTTGTCGTACTCGACACCGGCATTTTCTAGACCAATTTGAGTGTTCGGTTTCTTCCCCGCAGCAATTAGGATGGAATCAACAGTCAATTTACCGCGTCGATCACCGCTCAGGTAGTGGAGGACAATTTGTTTACCATGAGACTCGACTTTTTCGACGATGGTGTCAGTTTCGATCCGGATACCTTGTTTGTCCATAATAGCCTTGCTCAGCTCAGCAGTCTCAGGCTCTTCGCGGGCGAGCAGGCGTGGAGCAGCCTCGAATAGGGCAACTTTAACATCAAAGGTATTGAAGATAGTCGCAAATTCACAGCCGATAGCACCACCACCGATAATCGCCATTGATTTCGGTGGTTTGTTGAGGTCGATGGCTTGCTCATATGTCAGGTAATCGACATCTTCGATACCTTCAATCGGTGGAATGAAACTGGCGGTACCGCTGGCGATAAGGAATTTGTGGGCTTTGTAGCGTTTGCCAGCGACGCTGAGGGTGTGTGTGTCTATAAAGTGGCCGTGACCATGGATGACATCAATGCCTTGTTTGTTGAAGAATTGCTCGGCCTTATCGGTGCCGGTTCGCGACACGACGAGGTCTTTATAAGCTTTGACCTGCTTATAGTCTACCTTGAGTTTACCGGTGCTGATGCCGTAGTCACCAGCATTCTTGGCCATGCGGTAGTGTTCCGCAGCGCGGAGCAGTGCTTTGGTCGGTACGCAGGCCCAGTTGGGGCACTCACCACCGAGCTTGGGCGCCTCGTCAACAATCGCTACTTTCTTGCCGTCCTTAGCGGCGATGTTAGCGGCGACATTGCCACCTGAGCCAGAGCCAATCACCAGTAAGTCGTAGTCGTAGACGGCGTGTTTCGGCATCAGCTGATACTCCGGTGATGTTGGTAGAGATAGCCGGCGTCCGGGTGGTATTGCTGAAAATGCTCTGACGCAACGCGCGTAATGTCGTAACTGGTAACTTCATGTTTCGGTTCCAGCCACTGCTCGACTAGCTCGACGATGCGTTCGGCTATCAGTTCGGCTTCAGTATCTGTGCAACGGACAGCGATGCACGCGTTATATATAGAGGCGTAGAGTTTACGTTGATCATAGGACTCCGAATGTTTGCCGCGCTTGACGATGTGTTTGGTGATGGTTGCCATCGTGTCTCCTACCCGAAGTTAATTGTACCGTTAGCGATCAGGATAAGCAGCCAGCCGAGGGCGATTAAGGTCAGACCGATGAACAGTCGCATCGTGCCTTTCGACTCCTCTTTCCATTTCTTGACCGAGCTAATCTTGGCGCCGCCAGCGACCATCAGCAAGATGATGATTAGCGGTAAGACGAACAGCAAGTTGTACAGCACCATTAGCCCCATAGCGGCGAATGCGTCGGCGGTAAATAGACCGTGTTCGAAGTTAACCTTAAGAATGGTGATGATAGCGAGGTAGGGCGCGCCTGTGCACGGCAGCTCGACTGCTGAGACGAAAGCACCGAGGAACATCACGCCCCCAACGGATTTTTTACTGGTTGAATACTCGTGGATTTTTTTGGCGTACTTGGCAGGAATTTGCAGGCTGGGTCCTTTGCCATACCAGAAGAAATCTTTGATTTCGAGCACGCCGCCAACTAGCACCAGTAGCGCAACGGCGATTGAGAGATATTCCGCGATGACGATTGGGACTTCACTGAAGAATACGATTAACCCCAGGCCGGCGATTAAGTAGGTGGCAAAGATGGCGAAGATGTAGGCAAAGCCGAGGCTTAGTAGACGTTTGGTCGAGTGTTTCCCGGTCAAGATAACAGATATCATCAGAATGAGAACACCGATTGCGCAGGGGTTGATTGAGTCGATTAAGGCCGAACCGATGACGATGGTGAGAGTTGGCAGGTCAAGCATTATTCCACCAGTCCTTTGTAGATGTAGTTGCCGAGTGAGTCAACTGTTTGGCCGTCTTCGTTGACGATTGTGTAGCCAGTGCCCTGGACTTCAAATTGGCGGCAAAGTTTATCGGTCTCCGGTTTAGTTTTATCGAACTCGAATATCAAACAGTCTCCGGGCGGCACAATGGACTCGCTATTGATGATGAAGTTGACCGGGTCGTCAATCTTGCGCTGTACGAAGACCGTTTTGCCATCTTCTACAACGTAATTACCGGTCTCGTCACGTAGCACTTCGTAGGCAAACATCTGAACATCAGCGATAGTGCCATCGGCACAAGTCTGACCATCTACAAATGTCGCGCTGTCGCCATCGCGTCCAGAATCGATGTAATTTTGAGCGACGTAGTCGCGGGTGGCTCGGTCGACTTCGTAGTCAGCTTCTTCGTCGTCAAAGTATGGTCCGTCACCATTGAGGGGAATCCGCATCGCATTGTTGGTGATTCCACCGTCGAGCACATGGAAGAATTTACCGACCGATGCATCACGCTTCTCGACGAGTACTCCCTCGAGGTGGATGCGTTTGTCGTTGTGTTCGTGGAGCGTCGGGGTGCCGATTTTGTTACTGAGTGCGCCGATTGGGTCGCGTAGTTCGAGTTCCTGGCCGCAGGCCCAGAGTTCAAAATCAGCGTGTCGGTGAATTGGACCGCCGCTTTCGCTGTTTACATTGAGGTAAATTGTACCGCCGATAATTGCCAACGACACACTGACAACAGTTAAAACTATACCTACGAATAACGGCATCTTTAGTTTCGGGATGTGATCACGAGTCAGCGCCGCTAGCACGAGCAGTACGAACAGTACAACACTACCGAACACGACAGCGTTCATCGAGAAATTAGCGATTGTATGTTCGAGGTCTTCGACTGCCTGATATCCATCAGAAAACAGCCCACCGCTCGTTGTTTGTGCAATAAAGTTATACATATTTTTGATGCTTATGCTAAATATAGCATATACTGTTGACTAGATGTAAACCAAAACTAATTCAAAGAAAACGGTGGGAAATGTCACAAAAACCATACCAACGTCCAGCAGACGACGTCGCACACGAACTCGATAGTTGGCCAGCCAAAGGCTTGTCATCACATCTTGTATCTAAGCGTCAACAACAATATGGTCCGAACAGTTTAGAATCCGAGAGCTCGGTCCATCCGGTTCGGCTGTTCTTTTCTCAGTTTAAAGACGTACTGATTATTATATTGATTATCGCTGCCACGATTTCGCTGGCACTAAGCTACCTCGGTGAGCATGGCGAAGGTCCGATCGAGGCGCTACTGATTTACGGTATTGTGTTGGCGATTGCGTTTGTTGGCTTTTTGAATGAATACAAAGCCGAGAAAACAGTTGAAGCTCTTAAGAAATTGGTAACACAGACGACAAAGGTTCGCCGCGGTGGGCAGGTTGTCGAGGTCGAAGCTGACCAGTTGGTTCCTGGAGACATCGTATTGCTCGAAGAAGGTCAGAAGGTTACCGCAGATCTGCGCATAGTTGAATCCCATAGTTTACGAATCGATGAGGCAAGTTTAACTGGCGAGAGTCAGCCGGTCTCTAAGCGCACGGACGCAATTGACGGCGAACAAGCACTTGGCGACCAGACGAACATGGCGTTCTCGGGCACTTTTATAGCAAGCGGCAGCGGTGAAGGAGTTGTGGTGGGTATCGGTAACGACACAGAGCTAGGCAAAATCGCGCGGATGGTTAGTGACGTCGAATCAGAACAGACTCCGATGCAAAAGAAGCTCGACAAGCTCGGCAAGCAGATTGGCTACGGCGTCATTGGAGTCTGTGTCGTCGTGTTTGCGGCGATATTCTTTTTTGGCCAGGAATCGGCAGATGCCGAGCTGATAACGCGCGTGGTGTTTGCCTTTACGGCAGCAGTTGCACTAGCAGTTGCGGCAATTCCTGAAGGACTAGCGTTTGTGGTGCGGATTAGTTTGGCACTGGGTGCTCGGCGAATGGCAGGCAAAAACGCACTCGTGCGCAAGCTCAGCGCTGTCGAGGCGCTCGGTTCGACCGATGTCGTTTGTTCAGACAAGACCGGTACGCTGACCCGAGGCGAGATGACGGTTCGAGCGTTATTCACGAACGGTCAGCAGTACAGCGTGAGTGGTAGTGGCTATGACAGTGAGGGTCAGTTTAGCCTCGACGGCAAACAACTGGAATCACTGGAGGAAGTAGAGCCGCTGTTACGAGTCGGTCTGTTGTGTAACAACTCCGAGATTCGTGACCAACATGTGCTTGGCGACCCGACCGAGGGTGCGCTGGTAGTCAGTGCCGAAAAAGCCGGACTGAAGCGTGCCCAGGAGCAGCAGAACGCCAAGCGCATTGATGAGCTGCCGTTCAGTAGTGACCGCAAGCGGATGAGCACCATCCACAAAGTCAGCGCTGGGTACCTGGTGGCGGTCAAGGGTGCACCGGAAATTATACTCGAGCGCTGTGAATATGTATTGCTCGGTGGCAAGAAGCAGAAACTAACTGATAAGCACCGCGAAGAAATTAAAACTGCCAATACCGAGCTGGCTGGTCAGGCGCTGCGAGTACTGGGGTTTGCGTTGAAGCAAGTGCGGGTCAAACCCAGCGAGGACGATGCCGAGCAGAAGCTGACGTTTGTCGGTCTGCAAGGGATGATGGATCCACCGCGAGAGGAGGTAGTCGAGGTCATCCACCGTGTCACGACTGAGGCTGGGATGCGCGTGTTGATGATTACCGGTGACCACGCCGCGACCGCCAGCGCTGTGGCTGAGGAGATCGGCATCCGGGGCGAGACGATTACTGGAGTTGAGTTAGACCAGATGGGACAGGCTGAGTTTGAGCGACGAGTCGAAGAAATAAGTGTCTACGCCCGAGTTAATCCGGAGCACAAAATCCGTATCGTCCAGGCACTGAAGAGCCACGGCCATCAAGTCGCCATGACGGGCGACGGCGTCAACGACGCGCCGGCGATTAAAGCGGCTGATATCGGCATCGCGATGGGTATCACCGGTACTGACGCTGCCAAAGAGGCATCAGATATGATTCTGCTTGATGATCAATTCTTGACCATCATTAATGCTATTGAAGAAGGTCGCGGCATATTTGATAACATGCGCAAATTCGTTAACTATCTGCTGAGTGCCAACATTGCCGAAGTGATTGCGGTCTTTGTCGGGGTGCTGATATTCCAAGACCTACTGCTGACAGCTGCGCAGCTGCTATTTATTAATATCGTGACTGACGGCTTACCGGCGGTCGCACTTGGTTCAGACCCAGCAGAAAAAGGCATCATGCGCTTTCGCCCAGCTCGCTTCCAGGCGGCTATCATCGACAAGCGGGTTTGGACGGAGATGCTTATCTTCGGTGCGCTGATGTCAATTGCGCTGCTGGTTCACTTTGGCTACATCTTTGATGGTTCAGCAGAGTCCGATGTGTTAGCCAAATCAGTCGCATTCGCCGGAATGGTGGTATATGAGATGGTCCGACTAATCGACATCCGGACTGACTATCACATCCGCTGGTTTACCAATCCCTGGTTGAGTGTGGCGATGCTGGGCTCATTCGCGCTACTCGGTATCGTGATGTACGTGCCGTCGATTGCCGAGATATTTGACCTGACTCAAATTCCGCTGCGTGACTGGCTGATTATTGTTGCAGTATCAGTGTTGCTGTTCGTATCGATGAAGCTGGTCAACCCGGTGCTCAACCGGCTGATGCCAGATGTACCGAGATCGTAATCTTCTATACAATAAAATATTCAGAAGAATATACTTGACATATAATAAAGCTTATGCTAGATTATAGACACTGAGTTAAAACAAAAAGAAAGGAAAACAAATATGGTTTTCGGTCTCAGTAAAGATAAGCAGGCGACGGAAACGAAGCCAGCTGACACAACAAAAAAGAGCACATCCGATGCGGATGACACTGCGGCCGACGAAGCTCAGCAGTTGCTCGAGGAGATGCAGGCCAAAGAAGACAGCGGCGATTGCGCCTTCTGTTAGACCCGGTCTCTTGACCCTCACAACGAACCGACCCCGCAAGGGGTTGGTTTTCTCTTTATGCATAACCACTCGCTTATGCTGTACATCTATGGTCTAGTAGCGTAAATTGGTTCGTAGCGTATTTATTAATTTAAACAAGCAATAAAAATATGAGCACACACAACACATTATCGGTTGCGGTTAGCAGCGGCGGGATGAAGGGCGCCTTCACGCTCGGCGCGCTGCATGGACTCCAGAATACGCAGGCGCAGATTATTGAACTGGTTGGTTCGTCGTCAGGTTCGTTGAATGCGGCTTATTTTGTGGCAGGGCAGACTGACGTCGCTCGTGATGCCTACCGGCATCTGATATCGACTGATTTTATCTACACTGATCGCGGCATGCCGAAGATGGACATCGAGCTGGCCTGGCGGTTGATTTTCGGTGCCAACAGCCCGTTTCAGCTTGATATGAATGCCGTGATGAGCTCAGACGTAGAGCTAAAGATACCGCTGCTGAACATCGACACCGGCCGCGAAGAGGTATTTTCGAATCGTGATGAACAGAGTATATTTACCGCAGCGCTCAAAGCTGCCATCGCGGTGCCTGTTTGGTATGGCGACAGTGTCGTTATAAATGGTCAACGCTATATTGATGGCGGAGTGGTCAACCCGCTGCCCCTGTCGTTGATTAGCAACCCAAATTCACGTGTAATTGGTGTGTCGTCGAAGCAGCGGCCGTTCAGCTACATTCCGAGTGGGGTCATATTTTCGCAGTACGCTCAGCGCAATTACGGTTCGACGCGCCGTCAAGCACTTCAAACCCGTGATGATAAAGTATCGAATATCGAAGCAGCACAACGCTTAGCAGTCGATCGTCAGGCGCTGATTATCCAGCCGGAGATATTGTTGCACCAGCTAATCAACACACGCAGTTTGGTCGACAAGGCGTTTATCGCCGGCGAGCAGGCTGCGGCTGAGATGCGGCAGAACGCTGCGCCTTTCCCCGTGCTCGGCTAGACGCCAGTATCGCGGCGGATAAAGCTGACATGTGCAGCGGCATAGAACACAGCCGACACTCCGAGTAGGACCCACATCAGTGAGGTTGGACCGCCATTGAGTACATTTGCGATGTCGAAATAGTAGAATGGTGAAGCATACTTTAAGAACTCTAATTGCTCGACGAGTTTTGAGACGACATCTGCCAGGTAGGTGAGTACTAACGCACCAGCACCGATGCCGAGTCCGACGCGACGTTTGCCGCTCAGAGATTGCGCAGCCAGGGCGAGGGTGGCGAACACCATGCCCAGTAGCCAAGCTGACATGCTAGCCCAAAACACGTTTGTAAGTGAGACATCAAAATTGAACAGGATGGTGCCAGTAGCGACGCCAAGCCAGGTCGATTGAGTGACGATGAACAGTTGTCCGCCAATCGCAAGCAGCTTTTGGAGCATAATTTTGCTGCGGCTAATTGGGCTAGCGAGCAATAGTTCGAGCGTGCCATCGTTTTCTTCCTGACCGATGGCCGATGCGCCGAAGCCAACACCGACAAGTGCTGCAATCAGCGGCACAAACAGACCATACAGCTCGATGTTCAGCCAACCACTAGGAGTTGTCGCCGCTCCGAGGTCGCCAATAAAGGCGCTAAAGGCTTCCGGGAAGCCATCTACCACTTCTGCGAGATCACTAGCGAATGTTTCAAATATAGACGTGAACAGCAGCGCCATCGTGAATAGACCTAACGAATAAGCAAACGTGCTGATTTTACGCTCCCATAAACTGCGGCCAAATATTGTGTTAAGCATCTTTATTCTCCTGTTCGTAATAGTGCATAAATAGATCCTCGAGATTTGTTTCCTGCTCATCAAGGTCGGTGGGGTTGTGTTTGGCGAGCTCAGCGATAAACGGTGCGACTGAACCGGTGATAGTCGCGACGAGCTGGTTGTTTTGGATTTCTACTTCCTTGACGTCTTCAAGTTTTTCAAACAGTGTTATGTCCGGTGCTTCATTGAATGTCGCACGGTAGCGCCGTAAGTTCAGTCCCTCGGCGTCGGCGATGTTTTCGGTGCCGACTAATTTGCCACTGCTAATGAATGCCGCACGGTCGCAGATTTTCTGAACTTCTGTTAAGTCGTGTGACGATACAAACACTGTTTTGCCGGCGTCACTCATCTCGTGCACCATGTCGTAAAACACCTGTTTCATTAATGGGTCGAGGCCGCTGGTCGGTTCGTCGAGTACCAGCAGGTCGGGTTTGTGCATGAATGCCTGAATGAGACCGATTTTCTGAACGTTTCCTTTGGACAGTTGTTCAATCGGCCGGTCCAATGAGGCGTCAAGGCGCTCGACCAACTGATCGACGTATTTCCAGTCGGTCTCTTTGCCGAGTGCTGTTAAGTGCTTTAGGATTTGGCGACCAGTCATTCGTTCGTAGAGAGCAATGTCGCCCGCCAGATAGCCTACGTGGTGTTTGATAGCGACGGAATCTACGACGCTATCCAGTTCGTAGACGTTAATCGAGCCTTCAGTCGGGTGGATGAAGTCTAGGATGGTGCGAATGGTGGTGCTTTTGCCGGCACCATTTGGCCCTAGAAAGCCGAACACTTCGCCAGGTTTGAGCTCGAGACTGATGTCCTTCACTCCCAGGTCTGGACCATAGTACTTGGTCAGATTTTTAATATTTAATGGTTGTTTGCTCATTTACGCCTCCTTTAGGCCGGTAATTATTTTTGTTTGAATACGCAGTAGTTTATGTATCTCTGCCTCGGTTAAATTCATGGTCATCATGTCGATTAGCTTGCGCCGAGCTTCGAGTATTTGTTGTTGTTTGGCGCGTCCTTTTTCGGTTAACAATACGTCAACGACACGTCGATCTTGCTGCGAATGCTTCCGTGTCACGTAGCCTCCGGATTCGAGCGATTCGACAAGCTGCGTCGCAGCGCTGCTAGTGATTGCGAGTAGTAGGGCGATGTCTTTGATGTGTAGCGGCTGGTCGTAGGTCGAGAGTAGCTCTTCTTGGGTGAGGTTGATGTCAAGGTCTGCGAGTAGGTCGAGCCGCACCGGCATTAACGCTCGTGAGAACGCGGTGATACTGTCATAAAAATCAGTCTGGAGTTTGGATTTGTTTGCCATAATACGTTAGCTACTAATTATGTTAGCAGGTAACGTAATTATAACGCAAGCGTTAAGCGTCGTAGATGTAGACTACAGCTACGTTGGTCTGATTTAGATGCTTTTCAGAGCTTGTAAATCTTCATCCAGGCACAGTTCGAACAGTTGTCGAGCTTTATTTCGGCGGGTGGTCGCCTCCCCAAACTCAGAGTCCCTGTAGGCGTCATGCAGCCCTATAATTGACCACTTTGTTAGCACGGGCAATAGTTCGGCAGCAAATTGTTCGTCGTTGAGCGTAAGGTGGTTTTGTATGCTCGTTAACAGTGCGCCTAACCCTTGCGAATTTTGGTGCTTTGTAAACATTCGCATAAATGCATTAGCGGTGTCTTTCAGGCGTGGCAAATTGGCTGATGAATGCTCCCCATCAAACAATACTAATCCAGAGCTAGCATCAAACACCTGCCATGGGCCCATATCGCCATGAGATAGCCCCAGCTCAGCCTGATCAATTGATTTAGCGACAATGTTAATTGCACGCTCAAGATCATCGCTATTTAGAATATTTAAATCCAACATATCACTGCCATGATCTTCAACACTTCTAGTAATTATTTCACGGCTCCAGTTCTGTTTTTGCATGACATCAAACTTATTGTTGGGTAGGTCGAGAATCAGTTTTAAAATCTTTATCATACTATCTGTTTGGTGCTCAGTGATGATGTCGCTATTTTCGTCGTCTAGTAGCGGTGCGTCTATGTACTCAGAAAGCAAAAAGTCATCTGTAACCGCAATAACACGAGGGCAACGAATGTGTTGTTGCTGAGCCGGCAGTTGAGCATTTATGAATCGTGACCATTCTGCCTCGGCCTTGATCTTAGGTTTCAGGACATCAGACATCGGTATCTTTATGAAAGCGAGCTCATCTTTGTAGATAACCTTTGCGATATAGTGGCGGGTCATGCCGTGAGAAATATTATAATTCGAATACGACTCTACAACTTCGAGCTGAAGCTCATCGAGTACAACTGCAACTTGTTTATTATCAGTCATTAAGTCCAATGGTACAGGATTGTAAGTGTAATTTTGGTAGCGGCGAGAGGAATTGAACCTCTGACCTCAGGCTTATGAGTCCTGCGCTCTAACCAACTGAGCTACGCCGCCGCGTCGTCGAAATTGACTACAAGCTTTCGGATTGAGCTGGCGCTCAATGAAAAGCTTTCCGTAATTTCTCCTCTCAGTTTTTCAAACAGCCTACGGCTTGGTTTAAAAAACTGACAAAAACACTACCAGGGACTTTCCCCTTAGTGCAGGGCTAATTGTATCGATTTCGGGCGCGCACGACAACTGTACAGAAACTAGACGTGTATAGCGCCATAGTCGGCGCTATGGAACGGGGTGGGCCGCAGCAGCCAGATTGGGATGGTTTTGACCCAGAATTACAGCGGCGAATCATATTGTCTGCAGAGTCGGGATTTGAGCCAGCTCAGTGGATGTTGGCACGAGAATTTGGGATTACAGTCGATGATTTGGTTGTGATTCAACAGCGACTGCAAGATGTGATTGACGAAGGCGAGAGCTAGTAGCTGAAGTCGGTTGCTTCGATCTGTTGCCAGATGTCAGACCGTGCAGCTTCTAGCGCAAAGAGTGCCAGGGCTCGAATGTTCGAGAATATCTCCTCCGAACCAAGTTCGTTTAGGTCTGTAGCAGTGAACAGTTTCAAATCGTTTGACTCGCCTTCAGCCACAGTGTTGACGGGCGGTTCGTTAGTGAGGAATATATAGTCGATACCAGTGTGGTAATGGGTGTCGTCGAATTTATGGGTATTGAGGTAAAACGGCAATGGGTGAATTATGTCTGAAGGATTTGGCAAAACTGGAATCGGGGTTGGCGGTTGCAGTAGAGTTAGCTGATTAAGCTGGTAGCCTGACTCCTCTAGAACCTCATGAGCTACTGCTGACCACGGATGCTCGTCTAGCTCGACATGACCGCCAAACTGAAGCCAGCGCCCGAGCTTCTTGTGCATATGCAGCAATATTTGCAGTTCGTCGCCATCAGTCCGGACAATGTAGCCGCTGGCGGTTAAATCGTGTTGGCCTGGTTCGGTGTGAATGTGTGGCATTCTATGAATAATTGTATCATTGCTTCATGAAGAAGATTATCGTGGCGGTGTCTGGCGGTGTGGATTCGGTGGTGATGCTGCATCAGCTGGTGCAGCAGGGGGCGGGTGTTAGGGGGCGGGTGTCAGCAGCTCTAACCCCAATCCCCAATCCCCAACCCCCTAAATTAATTGTCACCCACATCGACCACGGCTTGCGCAGCGATAGTCCGGCTGATGCACGGTTTGTGGCCGCACTGACTGAGTGCTATGGTTTGGAATTTGAGCAGACTCGACTCGAGCTTGGCGACCGCAGCGAGGCTGCAGCGCGCACCAGGCGCTGGCAATTTCTGCAAGAAGTTAAGGAGAAGTATCAGGCTGATGCGATTGCGACCGCTCACCACCGTGACGACGTAATCGAGACGATGATTATCAATCTGCTGCGCGGCACCAATCGTAATGGTCTGACGAGTCTGCGGGCGCGCTCAGGGATTTTGCGACCGCTGCTAAGCTACAGTAAGCAAGATATTTACAGTTACGCGATTGAGAATAACCTAGAGTGGGCGGAAGATTCGACTAATTGCAGCGACCAGTACTTACGCAACCGGATTCGTCACTACTTGGTGCCGGCTCTCAGCTCCGAGCAGCGCGATATATTTCTAAAAATATACGACAATTTAATACAGACTAATCAAGAATTAAATCGAAGCCTGAAGCAAGCCGCACAGACGCTCGCAACTCGTCAGGCTGATCGATTCCGCATAGAAACCCAACACATCAACCAGCTGCCTGATAGTATCCAGCGTGAGCTATTTGCCACGTGGTGGCAGCAGCTCATGGGCAGCCCACCACCCGACTCCTTACAGCTAGAGCGGATGGTGGCGGCAATTGGTGAACCCAAGACAGGCAATCGCTACCAGATGGCGAATGGCGTTCGACTGAAGATTAATCGTGGGGATTTTGAATTGCTTGTAAACGATGATTGAGCCAGACAACCGAAATAGCTATACTGGTGGTACTGACCAAGTGCAGCTGCTAATTTACGTAAGGATTATTTCGATATGGAAAACATGAATATGAACAAGAAACAAAAACGTAACGCGATATTCGTCGGGTTGTTTGTCGTTGGTCTGATTTTGTTGGCGGTGTTCGCCCCAGCCGACAGCCTGGACGAGATTCCATACTCGGAGGTTATTACTCGAGCAAAAGCTGGAGAGATTGAGAAGATTGAGACGAAAGGGGACCAGCTGACAGTCACGCTTGAGACCCAAGACGGTGAAGAAGAGGGCGAACAGCTGATTTCCTATAAAGAAGCCGACTCGAACTTGTCTGAGATTCTGAGCGAGGAAGTCGATAATGGTGAAATCGTCATCGATCCGCAGCCAGCGGATGATAGCAATTTATTGTTTACGATTTTGATTTCGTTTGGTCCGATTTTGCTGTTCGTCGTCATCTTGTTCTACTTTATGCGTCAAGCCCAAGGTCAGGGCAATCAAGCTATGAATTTCGGAAAATCTCGAGCCAAAGTCTTCGGCGGCGACAAAGAAGACGTCGATTTTGATGACGTAGCTGGTAACGCCGAAAGCAAGGAAGAGCTCCAAGAAGTCGTGGAATTCCTGAAGTATCCAAAGAAGTTCCAAGAAGTCGGCGCCAAAATACCAAAGGGTGTGCTGCTGGTCGGCAGCCCTGGTACCGGTAAGACGCTGATGGCGCGCGCTGTGGCTGGTCAGGCTGGTGTGCCATTCTTTAGCATTAGTGGTTCTGAGTTTGTAGAGATGTTCGTTGGTGTGGGTGCGTCTCGTGTCCGTGATTTGTTTAGCAAAGCCAAGAAGAACAGTCCTTGTATCATATTCATTGACGAGCTTGATGCCGTCGGCCGCCGCCGCGGGAGTGGCATGGGCGGTGGACACGACGAGCGTGAACAGACCCTAAACCAGATTTTGGTGGAGATGGATGGGTTCGAGCAAGGCACGAATGTAATTGTCATCGCTGCCACTAACCGATCAGATGTGCTCGACCCAGCGCTGCTGCGACCAGGACGGTTTGACCGTCGGGTCAACATTCCGTTGCCAGACCGCCAGGACCGCGAAGCAATTCTGCACATCCACTTTAAAGACAAGCCGACCGACAAAGACGTCGACCTCGACAAACTAGCTGCTAAGACGGCGGGCAGTAGTGGTGCGGATCTGATGAACATTGCCAACGAGTCAGCTATTCTGGCTGCTCGACGCAACAGTAAATCGATTAGCAACCAAGATGTAACAGATGCCTTTGAGCGCGTTGCCATCGGCCCTGAGCGCAAGAACAAGATAATGAACGACAAAGAGAAGGAAATTACGTCGTATCACGAAGCCGGTCACGCATTGGTTGGTCACGTGGTTCCACTCGGTGACCCGATTCACAAGGTGACTATCATTCCGCGTGGCGGTACTGGTGGTGTGACCTGGGCGCTTCCACCAGAAGACAAGAGCTACCATTCGATTAACGAATACAAAGACGTGTTGGCACGTGTTCTGGGTGGCCGAATGGCAGAAAAAGTCGTACTCGGTGAAGATAATGTCACCACCGGTGCCGGTAATGATCTCAAGAAAGCAGCTGAGCTAGCTCGAGAAATGGTAATTGAGCAGGGCATGGGTCGTAACGACCTGCGTCACATGGTGTTCAACGCCGATCAGCAAGCCGGCACGATGTTCGACCGCATGACGCACGATCGTCCGTACTCCGAAGACACCGCTCGGGTGATTGACAGCGAAGTTGAATGGCTCGTCCACGAAGCAGCTCGCCGCGCCGAAGAAGTTATCAAAGCTAACCAACCACAGCTCAAAGCACTGGCAGATAAGCTGCTTGAGGTCGAAACAATTGGCGAAGAAGAGGTTGCTCAGGTTCTGGCTGACACGACCATGCCAGACAGCGCCAAAATTTAGCTAGCAATTTTAGCAACAATTTTATAACCAGAAAGGCACACAAGATGCCAAGTCTAACTGATTACCAAAAACAAATCGATGAATTTTTAGAACAGGAGAATTATGACCCAAAATACTGGTCGCCAAGCGAAATCGTGACGAATCTTGCCGAAGAGTTCGGAGAAGTTGCAACACTAATCAATCGTCTCTACGGTCCAAAGTCGCCCAAGCCGGGCGATACAGATGCCGAACTAGAGCATGAGCTGGGCGATATGTTATTTGCGCTAGCGACGCTGGCGAACTCACTCGAGCTCAACCTCGACGCAGCGATTCAGCACGCTATTGACAAGGCCCAAACCCGCGATCTCGATCGCTTCCCGCGAAAAGCTTAAAGCCAGGGCGTTTTTACCTGTAAAAGCAGGGCGCTAGGCTCTATACTAATAACGGATTGTTATGAAAAATTTAATTGAACGCGCCAACACTAAACTCAGCGTCGGCTGGGCAGCCAGTCTGCTATCAGTTAGTTTTTTGATGAGCGCCCTCTTGGGATTACTGCGTGATCGCCTTTTGTTCGCTAACTTTCCAGATGCGGTGACCGATGCTTACTTCACGGCGTTTCGTATTCCTGACTTTATGTTCGTGCTGTTAGTCTCGGGCGCCCTGTCGGTTACGTTCATCCCGGTATTTGCGCAGCGTCATGGCAGTGGACAGAAAGAGTCCGCCTGGCAAATCGGATCGAGCATGATCAACCTACTGGCGATTGCAACGTTCTTCCTGAGTCTGCTGATGTTGATATTCGCGCCGACATTAATCAACCTCTCTGGAGCAGGGCTCGATCCTGAGGCGAAAGAAACCGCTGCGTCGTTGATGCGTATCATTGCCGTCAATCCGTTTTTGTTCTCTATCTCTAGCATTCTTTCTAGCATGCAGCAGGCGGTTGGTCGCTTCTTCTTTAACTCCTTGGCGCCGATTATCTACAACGTCGGTATTATTTTCGGCATCTTGGTGCTGGCACCAGCACTGGGCACCGATGGCGAGTCAAATATCCTCGGTGTGGCATTGGGAGTCGCGCTTGGTTCCATCATTCAACTCCTGGTGCAGCTGCTGGGCATGTTCGGGCTTGGCTTTCATTATCAGCCGAGGATTCATTGGAAGAACAAAGGGTTTCGCAAGGTCTTGAGTCTGTTCCCTCCGCGGTCGTTTGACCAAGGTATCGATTACTTCATTACGATTTTTGAAAACAACCTGACAACGCTGTTCTTTGCAGTCGGTGCCACCACTTCTTACCAGGCGGCGTTAACGTTGCGTAATGTGCCGATTACTATCATCGGAGTGGCAATTTCGACTGCTGCCTTCCCACTGTTAAGCAAGCGCGCGGATAGCCCCCGAACCGACCTGTTCCGCAAAGATTTATCAGAGCTGCTGAGAGTTGTGCTCTGGCTTGGTATCGGTGCAGTGGTGGTAACCTTCTTTATGCGCGGTTACTTGGTGCGTATGCTCAAAGCCGATGGTGACGCAGCAGCAGCGAGCTTACTAGGTTGGTTTACGCTTTCTATCCTGATGCGAGCGTTGTTTCAAGTTGTGTCGAGGGCATTCTATGCTAAACATGACACTAAAACGCCGTTGATGGTGTCGGTCGCCGCGCTCGGTATGAATATCGTACTGGCGCTGGCACTGATACGAATCATCGGCTTGAATGGCATCGCTGCTGCGCAGTCAGTTGTGGCGTTGTTTGAAGTCGCGGCGCTACTGGCGATAATTCGCACCCGCTACGGTCACCTGTTTGGACAGCGCGATCTTGTTCAGATGGTGAAGATGTTGGTGGCCGGAGTAGTCGCTGGAATGGTGAATTACTGGTTCGTTCGAATTGCGCTGCCACTTCAAGCCAACGATATCGGCTTCTTTAGCTTAGCGCCGAAGTTTGCGCTAATCGTTAGCGTGACGTTGCTTGCATACGCGGTAGTCAGCTATCTACTGAAAATCACTGAAGCAAAACCGGTTATTCGCTCGATAATTCGTTTTGTTTATCGACCGGTAGGTTTCCGCAAGTGAGTCAGCTGAGTCGCATCCGTAATTTTTGCATTATTGCCCATATCGACCACGGTAAAAGCACGCTAGCAGATAGACTATTGGAGCTGACGTCGACGGTCGAAGGCCGAAATATGAAAGAGCAACTGCTCGACCAGATGGATTTGGAGCGTGAAAAAGGGATTACGATTAAGCTGCAACCAGTCCGGATGCGCTACCGTGACCATGAGCTCAACCTCATCGATACCCCTGGCCATGTCGACTTTAGCTACGAAGTTAGCCGTAGCCTGCAAGCGTGCGAAGGCGCCCTGTTGATTGTTGATGCCAGCCAGGGCATTCAGGCCCAGACATTGTCGAATGTTTACCTGGCGCTTGAGCAGGAGCTGGAGATTATCCCGGTTCTCAACAAGATTGACTTGCCTGCTGCCGAGCCTGAGCGCCGTGCCAAAGAGCTGATGAGCCTGCTCGGGTGCACGCGGGAAGAGATTATCGAAGTTAGCGCTAAAACGGGGGAGAATGTCGAAGCCGTGCTGGATGCTATCGTCGAGCGCGCCCCACCGCCATCAGGTCAGCCTGACGAATCTTTGCGAGCACTGATATTTGACTCCGTTTACGATGAATACCGAGGTGTAATTGTCTACACTCGTGTCGTGGACGGCGATTTACGAAAAAACGCCAAGATAACGATGCTTGGTTCAGGCGCTAATGGACAAGCACTCGAAGTCGGCCACCTTAGTCCGGCCCAAGTCGCTGACGACGAGTTGCATACCGGTCAAATCGGCTATATCGTCACCAATCTTAAATCCACCGCCGAGGCGCGAGTCGGCGACACTATCACCGCCACCAGTCGGCCTGCAACTGACGCCCTACCCGGCTACAAGCAGGTCACGCCATTCGTCTACGCCGGACTGTTTCCTGCCAGTGCCGAGCAGTACCAAGACCTCAAAGATGCGCTCGAAAAACTGGCACTCAACGATGCATCGCTAGTCTATGAGCCCGAGAATTCACAGGTGCTTGGATTTGGATTCAGGGCAGGTTTCCTGGGGTTGTTGCATATGGACATCATCAAAGAGCGGCTGGAGCGTCATTATAACCTAGAAATCATCATCACCAACCCGTCGACCGACTATCGGATTCTTGATATGGAGGGCGAGATTATCGAGCTACGTAATGCCAATGAACTGCCTGATCCTGCTCAGATTGAAGAGATTCGAGAGCCGTGGGTGCGGGGCGAGATTATCGTACCGACAGAGTATGTCGGCAATGTCATTCAGCTGGTGGTTACTGCGCGCGGTTCGCAAAAGAATATCAATTACATGGATGAAGCAACGGCGACGGTATCGTTTGAAGCGCCCTTGGCGAATCTGCTGACAGATTTTTATGACCAGCTAAAATCGAGCACGAGTGGTTTCGGCACGCTCAGCTACGAGCTCAGTGAGTATCGGGCCGAGGATTTAGTTCGGCTGGATACAATGGTCGCCGGCGACCGAATGGACAGCCTGTCGGTAATGGTTCATCGCAGCGAAGCAGAGTCAACTGGCCGCCAGATGCTAAAGAAGCTGAAAGATATTATTCCTCGCCAGTTGTTCGAGGTCGCACTGCAAGCAGCAATCGGCGGCAAAATAATTGCTCGTGAAGATATCAAAGCTCAGGGCAAAAATGTCACTGCTGGATTGTACGGTGGTGATGTGTCGCGCAAGAAAAAGCAACTCGCCAAACAGAAGAAAGGCAAAGCCCGGATGAAAAAATTCGGCAATGTCGAGATACCGCCAGAGGCGTTCACCGTCCTACTGACCAAGGACTAGCTGGCGTCAGCTACAAAATGCGCTACAATAATTGATATATTATGGCTAATCAACTTGTGCACTACGATGAATTTGCCGAAATCTTAGACGACTATCAGCCGTCTGAGGGGTCCCTATCAGTACTCGGTCAGACGAGCTTGACCTTGTTAACCGCCCCGAGTGCAGTCGGACGTAATACCATTATCAATAAACTAGTCGAGACTGGTGGGTATCACGATGCGTTAACCGACACCACACGCCAACCACGCGTCAATGACGGTACGCTTGAATGTAATGGTGTTGAGTATTATTTCAAAACTGAGGTCGAATTCCTCGATGGTTTAAGGGGTGGCGAATACCTTGAAGCGGCAATTATTCACGAGCAGCAGGTCAGTGGTCTGCATGTCGATGAGTTGCAGCGAACAAATCAACGAGAAGAAAGAGCCCTGGCCGATGTTGATATCCTCGGAATTGAACATTACCAGGCTTTGAAACCTGACGGCCACTATATCTTTGTGGTACCACCGACTTTTGAAGAGTGGCTACATCGTATGACAAATCGTGGGCGGCTCGACCAGGATGAAATCCATCGCCGGTTGAGTAGCGCTGAAGTGGAGTTTCAACATGCACTCGATCATGATTATTATGCATTTGTTATTAACGACGAACTCAATCGAGCAGTCAATGAGGTAGACGCCATCGCCCGCGGAGAGGTAGCACCAGAACAGGCAGCGATTCGCGAAAGTGTCTGGCAATTGCTCAACGAGCTGAAACGCAAGTTGTATTCTTAGGGCTAGTCTTTGAACTTCGTGTAGCCAGTGACGATAGCGCTCGCCAGGAATAGACAACCACTGACAAATAGCAGGATTCGGTTTGTCGAAATGCCGGCCCAAATCGTCGCG
>Ga0136601_1000194_pt1 | contig 30717 bp, 46 predicted proteins | sample AntRauMFilla2699_FD_181020 | JGI IMG/M metagenome (GOLD analysis project Ga0136601, IMG submission 181020) | Saline lake microbial communities from Rauer Islands, Antarctica - Metagenome Filla 2 #699 | ecosystem: Environmental > Aquatic > Non-marine Saline and Alkaline > Saline | place...
GGAAACGGGATTGATCCATTCACGCGGCAGGACTTCAGCGGCGGACGCTGTAATATTTACATGCTGGAGGCGGCGGATATGGAACTGATCAGAGGAATAGAGGTGGCATTTTGACAACGCCAAGATTTAGCCGTAATTATGTTTTAGTCATCACCGCCGATGGCCGGAACGTGTTAATAAAACCACCGATGCATATTGTCTTTGAAGTGACAAAATCTATTCGCGGTGGTCTGAATAAGATGAATGTCCAGATCACCAACTTGGCCGAGAGCAAACGCCTGTCGCTTGTCAAAGATGCCGAGCAGCGGAAGATAATGCCTATCGGTCTATCAGTGGGCTATCAGGATCGCATCGAGCTTATTTTCAAGGGCACCATCCACACCGGCAGTAACTCACGACAAGGCCCGGATCTTTTAACGTCCCTCGAATGTCTTGACGGTGGGGAAGATTTCCTGCACAGCTTTACGGCCCGTACGGTCGAGGGTGGTCGCAGGGCGATAGATGCCGCGCTTGAAGATATGCCAAACACCGGCACTGGGAAGATCACTGATAGACCGGTACTGACCAGGCCTAAAGTGCTTGTCGGCAATAGCGCCCGCTTGATTGATGACATGGTGGAACCTGACGAGACGTGGTATATTGACAACGAGCAACTGTACGTCATCAAAGATAATGAAGTTACGAGCGGGCTAAAGCCGGTTGTGAGTGCCGCCACCGGGCTTATCAGCACACCAACACGGGACAGCAAACTGGTGACTTTTGAAACGCTGATGAATCCGACCGTTAAAATCGGAGGGCTTGCGAGTCTCAAAAGCTCAACAGCCCCACACTTGGACGGGATATATCGCATTGAGACAATCGCATACAGCGGCGACAACTACGGCGGCGCATGGACGCAGACATGCACTGGAACCCTCGCTACAGGGACTAAAACGATATGAATGAAAAACGACAGCTAATCGACATCCTTAATTCCGCAATCGGAGAGGCGCTGTCTAATCTCCACACTGCGACCATTGCAAAAGTAACAGGAGTTCAGGCTAAAACGATCAGCGTGCAGCCAGTGATTAACCGCGTGGTAGATGGTAAGTCGATCAAGCTGCCACAATTTACAAAAGTACCCCCTCTTTTTATGCAGGGGGGTGGTAGTTATACAGCGCACCCGATAGCCGTCGGCGATTACTGCCTGCTGATATTCACCGAGCGATGCTTTGACCGATGGTACTCCGGGTCAGACTTTCAAGACCCGGCAGAATTCAGAATGCACGACTACAGCGACGGGATTGCCCTTGTTGGGGTCAATCCACAAGCCGGGGCGCTTACAATACCGGACGTTATCCAGCAGACCGGAGACACGAACCAGGACGGGGACTATACCCACCAAGGGGACCGGACGCAGATTGGCAATTTAACCATCACTGGCGATATACAGCACACCGGCAACACGAATCATGACGGGGATTATACCCACCAGGGCGACACTACGCAGATTGGCAATTTAACCATCACTGGCAATATACAGGTTAACGGTAACATAACATGCACGGGAAAACTCACGGTGGCATCGGCTACAATCGGTGGCATCGACTTCGGTACCCACACCCACGACGGAGTCCAGCCAGGTGCTGGGAACACAGGAGAGCCACAATAATGAGAGTTTCAGGACTAGACAGCAACCGTGATTGGAGATTTGGGAAAGGTCGCGCCGCGTACAAAACAAACGCGAAAGCGATTGAGCAAAACGTGCAGACGCGGTTACGATCATTCCGGGCAGACTGGTATCTGGACGTTGACGCGGGAGTAAACTGGATCGAATTGTTGGGCAACCCTGGCACTGAAAAGCGCATCATTCGGGCTGTGGAATCAACCGTGCTGCAAACCGAGGGCGTGATTTCAATCCAAGATTTAAACATAGTTGGACGAGACAGTAACCGAGGTGTTAAAATCCGCATCAGATATACAGACGTGTTCGGCGCGTCCAATCCTCAGACATTGGAGATCCCCGCGTGACGCTTCCAAAATTCACCCCAGAAGGCATACAGGTTCAGACGTTTCAGGAAATTTATGATGAGCTGGCGGCGGGCTACCGGGATATTTATGGCGAGGATATCAACCTTGACCCCGACAGTCCCGACGGGCAGCGCGTAGCAATCGAGACGCAGCTTGTTCTTGATGCTCAATCATTCGGCGCACTCGAATACAACCAGCGCGATCCTGATTTTGCCCTCGGACAATCCCTCAATAGTATCATTAAATTGGCCGGTATATCCCGCAGGCCAGCCACGCGCTCGCAAGTCGACGTTGTGGTAACGACCGACCGACCGCTTACGCTTCCTCCGGATTATGCCGTCGAGGATGATTTAGGGCAGGCATGGACTACGCTCAATGCTATCGATATCCCGCCAGGCGCAACAACCGTAACACTTTTTGCGGAAAACTTCGGGGCGGTTGAAGCTGACCCGGCCACAATAGTAAACCCCGTGACAGTGGTTATCGGGGTGCTGTCTGTCACAAACCCCCTGGCTGCCGTTGTTGGCATCGATGAAGAGACAGACCAGGAGCTGCGCGTTCGGCGGAATCGATCACTCGAAACCCCGCAATCATCCAGCACCGGCCGAATGTTTACAGCATTGGCGAGTTTGCCAAATGTTACTGATGTTGCGGTATACGAAAACGACACGGATATTACAGACGCGGACGGCATACCGGCTCACAGCCTATGGGTGGTGGTCGAAGGCGGAGCGGTATCTGATATTGTCGAGTCGATGGTTAAAAACAAGACCGGCGGAAAAGGGATTGTTGGCGCAGTAACTGGAACATTTAGTGAAGATGTCCTGAGGCCGGACGGGTCTACCTTTACCATCGTGCACAGCATGACCTTTGACAGACCGTCTCTTGTGCCTGTTTTGGTGCGACTGACCGCGACACGAAAGGATGCGGCTAATCCTGTCGATGAAGCACTTATCGCGCAGGAAATAGCGAAGCGCGTTTTTGTGATCGGAGAAAATCTCCTGGCAAACGACCTCTACCGGCTGGTATTTAATGCCGGTGATAATTTTATACCGACGGTCCTTGAAGTCAGCATAGACGCGGGAGTATCATGGACAGATGGAAGCGTCCTATCAGCCCCAAACGAGAAGTTTACACTTGACGCCGCAGACGTTACCGTGACGGAGATTATCTAGTGAGCTTTGAGTCTGAATACGTCAACCTCCTGATTAAGCAATACTGGGAGAAGCCGAAAGCCGCCGCAGAGATCGAAATGATGGCTGGAACCTGGCGCAGGACATTCGAATGGATTGACTCGTTCAGCGATGAGTTTGACCTTGATAATGCTACTGGCGACCGGCTGGATATCATCGGTCGCATTGTTGGTATAAAACGAATAGTGCCCTTTGTGGTGCCGAAAATCGCTTTCGGGTTTGACGAGAATCCAAACGCACGCGGCTTTGACGATAAGTTTTCTCCGCTGGCAGACCGTGCACCATTTCAGGACAAGTTTGAACGGGCCTATACAAGTTTGCAGCTTGACGATACAGCCTACCGTTTCTTTATTCGCGCTCGTATTGCCAAAAATGTCGGAGGCCCATACCTTGTAGACGATCAAGGGCTCGCGATACAGACGGCTATTAACACCCTGTTCGATGGTCTGGCTTACGTACTCGATAAAAAAGATATGACAATGACGCTTTACGTGTCGCCTCAATACAATCTCGACAACCTACGAGCAATAATTAAGCTTGACTTGTTGCCGAAACCGCAAGGAGTGAGGTATGGTGTTGTTATCCAAGCTGGCCCGGGAGAAACATTCGGGTTTGCGGATAACGTGGATTCTCTACCTTTCGCAGACAAATTTGACTCAATCAACCAGCCAGGAGGCCGGTTAGCTAACAAGGTGATTATCTAATGGCAAAAATCGATAGATACAACGGAAACATGGAAGCGTTTGCGGCAGATGCGCTAAGTACTGAACGAACAATTTTTGGAGATACTGCGCAGTCCGACACGCTTGACGCCAACATTACGGCAGACTTTCTGCGCGGCTGGGGCATTGTCGGCGCAAATGAAAACCCGACCAAGCAGGATTTTAACGGCCTTGCATTTACGCTCGGGCAGCTGATTGCGTATTTGCATCAGAGGGGAATTGCCGAATGGAATACGAATCAGGAGTATTTCGAGGGCTCAGTGGTCACTACACTGGCCGGGATTTACCGGTTGACTTCTGGCGGTGACGGAAGTTCTGACCCTGACACTGACGGCGGGGTAAACTGGGAGCTTGCACCTACGCGGGCGGAAGTGGACGCCAAAGCAGACCAGGCCACGACCTACACAGAGACGGAAGTTGATGACCTGCTCGACGCCAAAGCAGACCAGGCCACGACCTACACAGAGACGGAAGTTGATGACCTGCTCGACGCCAAAGCAGACCAGGCCACGACCTACACAGAGACGGAAGTTGATGACCTGCTCGACGACAAAGCCAGCCTGCAAGTTGCTGGGCTCACAGTAACTGTCGGCACCGGCGGAGACTATCCGACAATCAACGCCGCTCTTGAGTATCTGAGCAAGCTACAGCCGGTCTATGCCAGTGCAGGTATCACAGCAACAATCAATCTGCTAACCGGATTCACAATGGCGGAGCAGGTTCTTGTCCGTGGTCTCGATATGGGGTGGGTAACTATAACGGGTGCGGATGCTGAAACCACAATTACTCATACTGCGCTAACTACAGACTTCACAACAGCGGATTATGGTTTCGACTCGTATCCCGCTTTCGGTGTTTCCAAAGGCGGCGTTCTCCCCCGTATTGATCAGTTGTTTCGGTTTAATGTCTCGAACGTAGGCGGCAATAAGCACGGCATTATGACTATAGGCGCTGGGAGCTCAGCAGATGTTTTGGCTGGGGCAGGAGTAAATGATGCCGGAACATATGGCTTCGTCGCGGCCAGAGGCTCAAACATCAATGCGGAAGGAGCCAACGCATCAGATGCCGGAACACATGGCATCTACGCGTTTAGAGGCTCAAACATCAATGCGGATGGAGCCGACGCCTCAGGTGCCGGAACCAATTGCTTCGTCGCGTTCAGAGGCTCAAACATCAATGCAGATGGAGCCAACGCATCAGGTGCCGGAACCCGTGGCATCTACGCGGCCAGAGGCTCAACAATCAATGCGGAAGGAGCAGACGCCTCAGGTGCAGGAATCTATGGCATTGATGCGTCCCAAGGCTCAACCGTCAATGCGAAAGGAGCAGACGCCTCAGGTGCAGGAACATACGGCTTCGTCGCGTTCGGAGGCTCAACAATCAATGCGGAAGGAGCAACGGGCACACTATCTCAGACAATAAATACTGTCACCGCTAGTGGTATAATATTCCAATAAGGATAAAATAATGAGACTATTAACAGTTATTAAAAACGGAAAATTCACTGGCACGCAATACGAGCAGGACAGCGATGCCATCCGCGCTCACCACGCCTCGCAGGGCGAAACGCTTGTATTTCTGGACTATCGGCTAATTGCCGACGAAGATAGAGATTATGGTGTGCCGTCAGTTGTTGAGATTAGGCAGGCGTTGATTACCCAGCTAACAGCCGCCCGCAAAGAGCAAGAACAGCAGGGCGTAGTTATCAACGGCATCCGCTACGCAGGCGACCCCGGCAACCGACAGGCGCTGCAAGAGGCAATCGCGTTTATGGATGATGCTGTGCTAACAGAGTTCCTGAGCTGGAAAGACTCAGACAACGTATTTCACCCAAGTCACCCACTCGTCGATGTTGTAGATGCTTACCGGGCCATAGGAGCCCGCCGCGCGCAACTCATCGCAACCGAGGGTGAGTACGCTGCACAGATCACCGGCGGCACATTTACTGATCTGAGCTTGGTAACATGGCCATGACATTGATGTGTGCCAAAAAGCAAGAAAGATAGCTCCGAAACAGGACACCAACTATGACCGACTTCATGCAAACGCACCCCGGCGTCACATTTTGGATGCAGTAGCAGAAAGAATCGTTGTTGGGATTCTTAACTATTTTGTCCATGTGGATATCCGCGCCCGCGGGGCAAGTTAGCATGGCGCTGTGAAATCATCTTAGAATGCTGTAGGTATAGGATTTGAATATCCAGTATATAACTTTATTTATGTTATAAGTGAAGTGTATGCTTATAGATAATGGATTGAGTATACAACTATATTATTTTCTGAACCGGTATTTTTAGCGTAATTACCGACCTTGATAGCTGTTTCAGTATACAACTTTATTATTCTCTTACAAAAACACGTTATATCTTGCGAATAAACCTGCATCTTTTTGCTCATCTGCGGATGCAACAAGACGATAAATATAATCAATTCCGTATTTACTTTTAACTGAAATGTCTTCAACAGCAAGCGTTGCCGCGCCTATTTCTAATCCATCGCTATTCTCATCTATGAGAATTTTACATTTTTTAGTGCCAGTTTTTGCAGCAAAGTATTTCCTTTTTTTCTTAATTATTTCAAACTCAATCATTTAGTAATTCCTCGTGTTATTAGTTAAAAATTCTCTTATTATTTTCTGAACCGGTATTTTTAGCGTAATTACCGACCTTGATAGCTGTTTCAGTATACAACCATAAAATAATGAATAGAAGAACTTTTGCTATCATTTCTCATCCAATTCTATAACTGCATCAGCAACTCTATTCCTGATTTGGTCAATCATAGATTTATCACTTTTAACTCTGTAAATATGAAAATCTCTGTAATAACCACTGCTAGGGTACATATCGTTATAAAGAATATAATCACACCATTTGCGATCACTGATAAACATCAAAAATTGCATTTGCCACATGTATTGTTTATCAATGCCTGTTTTAATATCCTTATTGCAGGCCTTAACAGATAGGTAATGATTACTGTTTGATTTGCACTTGATTTCTATCAACCCATCATTATCAACAAGACCATCAGGTGACCCACCGACAAACTCTGAATAATCAATGAAGCCACATTCTTCAACGGTTGAAAATGTTTCTTCTTCATAGCGTTGGCGTGCTATGGGTTCAAACTCAACACCACGCTGAATGTGATAATTATTATCAAGGTTAAGATCATCATTCACGCCTGTTATTATTTCAGCTTTGATCTTGGCAAGCATTTTAATAGCTGTTAAACCTAGACCATTTCCAGAGCGATCATTAGTCATTAAATCTGCAATGCGTGAGCTGGTGATCCTCCCCAGTCTAGCCTCTTGCCAATCAATAGAACGCTGGTCAATATGTAGAATTTTTGCTGTTGCTTCCATTATGCTTCCTCTTTTGCTTCTAAGTAATTATCAAAATAATGGTCAAAGTCTGAAACAAGTTTTAATATATGTTCAGGTGTTGATTCACGAGTAATTTTATAAAAACCAGCAAAGTCTTTTTTGTCAGCTTGCTTTGATTCAAGTAATGCATGTAGTTGCTGGCTAGGGGTTAATTCTTTTGCTTTTGGCTGTGATGGTGTTACATACTTTTCCATTGGTATTTCTTCACCAACATAAGGCAAACCACCAAGCTCAACAGGAAAAGCCATTCTAAAGCTTTGAGCAATACAAACTTTTTTTAACATTGTTCGTGGCTTAGATTTCCACATGGTATTATTTTGATTGTACTCATCTAGATAAACTTCATGGTAAAAAGGGTCAGACCAATCCTTACGCTTGATTTCAATGCAAGCTTTTAAGTCATTGCCTGCACCCTCAGTCCAGCACTTCCAACCTGATAATTGCTGGCTCATTTCAGCACGCTTTAAAAACACTTCATAACCAATGATGATATTGAAGTTATTGCCATATTTTATTGCATGAATTTCTTTTCGAAGTGGGTTTAAGTTTAAGGATTGAGCTATATTGATAAATTGATTCGCATGAGCATCACTAACATTCAATCCTAATGATCTAAGATAATCTATACATATTTGATTGGTAATTTCATTTGATAATAGTGCTATATTGTTTTCTTTGCCCATCTTCTCGGCCTCCTATTGTTATTGTTTATTTTTCTTGTAGTCCATCTCTTGATTAAAACCGCAACGAACGCAACATTCGTTGTATGATTAAGGTTCAAACTACCTTTGTTAAACATTTTAAAAATATCGATCTTGCGCCATTAATATCGCGATCAACCTTGATTCCATCGGCTTTTAATGTTTTTTTAGAGCCAACATTGTCGTCAATTACACCGCTCCAAGATCTTGTTTTATTTCATTACTCATTGGATTCTCCTTGAAACTAACCCCACCCAGAACACAAAGGAATCACTCAAACTGGGTAGGGAACTTTTAAACTGGGGGCAGGTGACAGGATTCGAACCTGCATAGTGACCTTATAGTAGTTTTGCGCAACTCTTGTCTGCTACGTGTCACTCACGTTAAACGCTGTGGCTTGCCAATGCTCCACACCTGCCATTAATTCTGGGCTTAATATCCATTCGTGCTATCGGTTGAACATGTACCCAGAAACTTTCTAGGCTTGTCGCCTTAATAAATTTGCACTTGATAAAACACCATCCATCTTTGGTGCAGAAGAAGCAGGGAACTTAATTTTACCCTCTGACTTCATAATGCTATATAAAATCGATGACCTGTTATCATCATCAAAACTTGCTATTAATTTATCTTTCAAAGTCATCTTATGCGCCCTCAGTTGATTCAATTTCTTCAATTAGCTCTAAATTAACCAGAGTATTCATACAGAAAACTAAGCGTTTTTTGTCTTCCAAATTGTACGTACTGGACACGACTTCACTCAGCTTTTTAACCATTTCATTTACCATGTAATCTTTAACTATATACTTCATGTTGATTCCTTATGCTTGTAATTTGGTGAAAAATTTACTTAATTGACTGTGTGAATATATATCGCTGAAATTAGCGAATTCATACATCATTCTGATCACGTTTTCCGGCACATCATCACAGTAAGCATCTATTGCGCTGTATTCTTCAACAGCGTCTATCTCACCGTGATAATTGATAGCGATACCACCAAGACCGTTGGCCAGTAACTCAGTGTGAAAGCGTTTTAACTGGTTGTATGTAAGCTCGATGTTACTATCAAAACATATAGCCTGGTGTATGTTTTTCTCTGCGTTATCTTCAACATGTCTTTTGTGTGACATATCGCCTTTAACTAGCTCAACTTGTAGTAATTTATATTCATCGTCAGTGATCTTTTCTGATTGAGTGATTACCGTGTATTCCATTTTCTTGCTCCGTTGTGTTGATGAATAAAGTATAATTAATTATACACAACTATGCAATACTATTTACACACTATTTGTATAATAATTTATACATTTATGATTTATAAGAATAATTTATATGCGAAAATAATTAAAAAAAGTTACACCTCAGAATTCAAAGCAAAAGTTGCTTTGGAAGCCATTAAAGGTGATCAAACAATTGGTTATAACCACTATAGGCATCTGTTTGTACATAACCATTGTAAGCTTCATTGTCATAACCCCGTATTCAGTATTAGTATATCCATAAAAAAGTACATGTATAAAAATTTATACTGACAATGTATTGATATATTTTACATACTATGTATAATTAAATTTACAAACATTAAACTTGTAAAGAGAATTATGCATGACTACTGAGGAAGGACGTAATTATTTTGGATCATATTCATTACTGTCTAAATTCTGCGGATTGTCTCCAAGGGCTAGTTGCTATTGGGGCAAATATCCATCACCAAGCCATCAGGCATTCTTAGAGTCAGGAACCAATCAACAGCTAAAAGCAGAGGATTGGGTTTTTAGCCCCAAGTCCAAAGAGATTAGAAAAGCTTTGAATAAAAAATAAGGTTTTATATGAAATGGTTTAAACACGATTCAGATGCAAATCAGGATGCGAAGCTTAAAAAACTGCGATTAAAATACGGTGCGCAGGGCTATGGAATTTACTGGTACTGCCTTGAATTAATCGCCAGAAATGTTGAAAAACATAATCTTACATTTGAGTTAGAACACGATGCAGAGCTTATTGCTCATGATTTTAGTCTTTCAAGCGAACTAGTCCAAGATATGATGACATATATGGTCGATCTTGATCTGTTTGAAAATAACAGAGGGGCGATAACTTGCCTTAAAATGTCTAAAAGAACCGATGAATATACCCAGAAAGTTCTTAAAAGTATGGACAATATCGGGATAGTGTCGGGAGATAATCCGAAAAAGTCCGAATTAAGAGAAGAGAAGAGAAGAGAAGAGAATAGAAGAGAAGAGAATATAAATAGTCGTGCAAGCAGCGACAACACACCTAAAAATTATTCTTACTCTGAAATAATTGATTACTTAAACACTAGAGCTGGTACTCAGTACAAAGCATCTACTAAGAAAACTCAACAGCTTATTAATGCACGCTACCAAGATGGTTGCACTTTAGAAGACTTTAAAAAATGCATAGATAACAAAGTTAACGAATGGGTTGATGATCCTGAATTCTCTAAATATCTAAGACCTGAAACCTTATTCGGTACAAAAATGGAAAGTTATTACAACTGTAATACACCACCAGCCAGCCAGAAAAACATGTCAAAGCTGGAACGTGAATTATATCTAATCAATAACACTGAACCACTTATAAACCATCAAAGGTAATGCAGATGAACAGTAAAGAAATAGGTCAATTAGTCACTTTAGCATTTGGGTGTTTTCAGAATCAAAATGCATCACCTAGCTTAACTAAAAAATCATGGGAATTTTTAATATCAGACTTACATTATGAATTAGCACTGGAAGCACTGAAATGCGTTTTAAACAAATCAAAGTTTTTCCCAACGGTTGCAGAAATTAGAGAGGAAGTTAAAAAAATAGAAAGCATTAGGCCGATAGGAATTCCAATTGAATTTTTAGAAGATAATGGTGATAAGAAATGAATCAACTAGAAAATCATAATTGTGAAGCTGCCGTTTTGGTTGTCATGTTTGATAAAAAGAAATATCAGCAAATAGGTGTCAGCCAATTAAAACTATCATGTTTCACTAACCCATCGCATATAAAAATATTTCAAGCATTCAAAAAGGCTACGACTGAAAACTTAAATATTGACGAAGTTATGTTGTCTGACTTATCCAGCGTGAGCATGGAAGAGATAGAAGCTTTCAGGGGCTACAACGTATCAGTGCCAGAAAACTTTAACACTAGGGTAAAAGCATTGCTGGATTTAGATAAAAAGCGTAAGCTAATCAATTACATTAAAACCGATCTATTTAATTCATTAAGTAATAATTTTAATGATCTGGCTAATAATTTAAACGCTGAAATAACAAAACTACACCAGGATAAACAAAGCGAAATATCAAAACCGATTTGTGATAATGCCGATTATTGGACTGATATTTTATTTCAGAACATCGAGCAAAGTGCACATAAGCCAATGCCAATTGAGAGATTTAAGTTATTAAATTCAATCTTAAACGGCATTCAAAAAGGCAGGCTTTATGTTTTAGCTGGTGAGTCTGGATTAGGCAAAACAGCACTAGCGATCAACATAGCTGTAAATTTAGCCAAGAATTACAACGTATATTTCAACTGTCTTGAGATGCCATCTGTTAGCTTGCTAGAGCGTGCTATTGCTGATGAATGTAATTTAGATTCTTACACAATACAAAAAAGACGTATTAATCCAGAACATAAAGAAAACATCAGGAAGACAATCAAATCACTTAGAATTACATTTGAAGATAGCAATGATACAAACATAGATAATTTATTGCTTTCACTTCAATCGATGCATTCAGTAGACCCATTTGATGCCATATTTTTAGATTACTTAAATTTATTCAACGATAAATCCAAAAAGCACGACAGCAACGCTTATGAAATTGCAGAGATTACCCAAAAGTTAAAAGTCTTTGCAGTTGAAAATAATATAGCAGTTGTCTTATTGGCGCAGTTCAACGCCAGCAAGAAGTCAGACATTAGGGCAGAAGCTACAGCGTTAAAAGGTTCAACATCAATCAGGCAAGACGCTGACGTTATTTTGTTAATTGATAAAGAAAAACCAGACCCAAGGCCAACCGAAGATATGTTGCTAATCATCGAAAAAAACAGAGCTGGCAAGCGTGCAGATATTCGAATGACCTATGAGGGCAACCATTTGAGATTTATTGAAAAGGTGAATCAATATGCAAACTGATATTTCTAATTTCAAGGCTGATGCTTTCAAGCCGAGCGATAAAGCTCCAAGGGAATTAATAAACAATGTGATTGATATTTACCGACTGCACGCAGGCATTAAACAGTTCGATGAAAGTTTTGAAAGCTCATACCCATTTTTAAATATGTGTTATAGCGTTGTGTCAATGGCCAAAGATGAACATGGCGATAATTTGCCAAAAGTAACAGAACTTGCATTAGAAATTCTTGAAGAAGAATACGAGCAAGATATCTGTCAATTATTTGTCGCAAACGTGCTATGCATGGGAATGAATGAACACCTAAAAACACAAAAAATTATAAAGATTTTAAGGCAGCAAGAATTAGACGAAGCAATGGCACAGCAATTGGAGCAGGCATCGTGAGTTTAACTATCCAGCAACTTGAGGAAAGAAAAAGGCTACAGCTTGAAGCAATAAGCTTAAAAATAAACCACCAGAAGATTGTAAACATTATCGCAGCAGCAAAGGAAAGAAGCCTAACTGTTTGTGAACTCGAAACAGTCAGAAACTTACAGCAAATCAGCGCAGACATGGGGGAGGTATGAGCCAAGAATCAATGATATTAAATCACTTACAACAACACGGCAGCATTACTCCATTGCAGGCGTTGACTGATCTTGGTTGTTACAGACTATCAGCGAGAATTTTAGAACTCAGCGAGAATTTTAGAACTCAGGGAGAAAGGGCATAAAATCAAAACGAATTTGCAAGAGAAGAACGGCAAGCGTTTTGCGGAATATCAACTAGAACAGGGAGCAAGATAGATGGGTAAATTATACGACGTAGTAGCGACAACAGGCACATACGAAAAAGATGGTGAGAAGAAATATCTCAATAAAAATATCGGTGCAGTAATTTTAGACAGAAATGGCAAACACAGACTTACGCTTGATGCGAGCTTCAATTTAGCAGCACTGGACAAAGACGAGCAAGGCAAAGTCTGGTTAGCGTTATTTGAGCCAAAACCCAAATATCAACAATCAGCACCTCCAGCAATGGCGCAATCATCTGGTAGTTATGCAAAGGCTAAAGGTCAACCGACACAGTTTGACGCAGCTCAGGTTAATGAAGACGAGATTTCATTTTGACAACAATAACAACAGAACATCAAGAACAATGCGCAGTGTGCCAGTACCTAGATTTAAACAAATATTTGTACTGTGCAATACCTAATGCCAATGCTTTGAGCGCATTAAATCGCAACATTGCAATGAGGGTAATGGCAAAGCTAAAAAAAGAGGGTTTGAAGAAAGGTGTTAGTGATCTAGTTATATTTGAGGCTAGAAAAGGCTTTCACGCACTCGCTATTGAGATGAAAAGAAAAAAAGGTAGTACGGTAGCACTTGAACAAAAAGAATGGCGTGATGAGCTTTTAAAGCGCAATTATAAAGCCGTGATCTGTAAAGGTGCTGATGAAGCAATAAAACAAGTGCAGGAGTACATGCAATGACAAAACGTGAAAGACAAAAAGAGCTAACGATGATCAAGAAGTTTGTCAGGTTCATTTTACTGTCAGAAAGCACACTGGAAATGTTAAGGCGCATGGGAATGATTCCAAGTGCTTTGCAAGTGCCTGTGTGGGCTTTGGTTGTTGAGGGGGGTAAGTGAATGAGCAAAGGAAGAACACTATGCAGATTAGCAAGAAAAAAAACAGGAATGAATATGTCAGACTTTGCCAGTTTTTGCGGTTACAAGTCATATAAAAACATATCAGGAATAGAGCAAAGCAAGACATACCCAAGCCCTCAAGCAAATTTATTGTTTAAGTTGATTATTAATTCTGACCAAGCACTTGAGTTATTAATCAGAAACTTTATTGAGAACAAAATCGGAGTGTCAACTAAATGCTCAAAAAACTAACTAAATACCTCATTTACAGCTTTGCTGGCGTGCTATGTGCATCGGCAATGTTGTTAATTCCGCTTTGTTTAATGGTTGTAAGTTAAAGGAGATAGCATGAATAGTTTGTTTAAGGATGAAGATTTTTACCAGACTATTCAGATACCCAGGGATTCGGTTTTATGTAACGGCAGACTGCATAAGTACACGTATTTCCTTAATACGAAAATATATAAATATGACAGAAATAACTTTGATATTATTGATCAGTTTAAGCGTGGCACAGATGTAACCCAATCATACAAAGAGTATGACAAAGCAAGGCGTATTGTTTATGACTTTAATTGGCAGCATCCAGAAGATGTGGCAAAGGTATTACATACCACTGTTGAACACGTTATAAGGCTTTCAGGCGCAGAGGAATTAAACAGGTATCAAACTTATATCGATAACAAAAGCAACAAACAGAGATATCTTAAATTTGATTCTATGCGCTTTGATGAGCTTGTCAAACTCAAGGTTGATATATTTCAGATACACGAAAAACGGCACTTATATTGCGACACCGAAGAAGCTATTGAGCTGATGAAGTCACCACATGTTTATCATGATTTGTTTTTGTATAAGATGCCGCACGGATTGTTAAAACCCCGCTTTATATCTAAAATCTAATCTATGAAACAATAACACAAAGTATTTTATCTGATGTGTTATGAAGTCATATATCGACAAAGAATTAGTTAAAGGTTTTGGCATTCAATGCCAGCAAATTACGCCCTATCTAGCTTTATCTCTTGGTATCAACCAAAAGCATTATTTCAGATTTACAAAAAAATATCGCATTATTCACGGTGATTATGAATTCATTGCTAAGCCTGGTTTTATTATTGACTTTGCCAGTGTTCCAAAAATACTAAAACCTTTATTCAGAGAAGTGAGATTAACAGATAAAGCATTCGTAATGCATGACATCGGGTTTTGTTTAAAAACATTACCAATGGAATTGCTTAATGATTACTTGCTCGAAATGCTTCTAGAGGAAGGATATTCAGCATTCAAATCAGAAATTATTTATATATCAGTCGATTGGTTCGGTAAATACTCATACAACGATGTCAGTCGATTAGATACTTATAATCGTGGCTTTTGTGAGATTAACAAGCTTCAAGATAGCACTAAAAAGGATTATGCAGACAAGCCTAGCAATTTTACTATTCATCCGAAGGTCATGACGTGAAATCTTTACTTCAATTTGCAGGATTCATAAGTCTTATATTGGCCGTAACAGGTATCAATAAATGGCAAATAGAATCTTATGGCTATATCAATAACGATAAGATGCAGATAGTCATAAGCGAAGAGATTAAAAAGCAATTAGCTCCCATAAAAATCAAACTTGACAGTGTTGATGAAAATTCAGAAGAAGCTAATTCAAATATCAAAGAGCTGAATCGTCATTTTATTAATTATTTAAGGAACTCTAATGGTTAGTATCATTAAATACTCATTTTTTAGTGTTGTATTATTCTTATTGCCAGGTTGCTTTATGGAGCAAAATGCAAAAGCAGAAAATAAAGCTATTGCTGAAAATGCTGATACTCAGATCAATCACTTTCAAACAATTATTCAACAGCAACAACAGCAAATAGATATGCAACAATTCTATCTGATGCTTTTTGGCTGTGGTGTGTTTCTATACATTGCGATTGATGGATTTGAATATAAATACAAGTTCTTATTTATTGCAAAGTGGGCGTATGTGATTGGGTTGATACTGTTGATTCTGTTTAAGGTGTTTTTATGAAACTACTAGAAAAAATATACATATACATCGTTTTGATACTGCTTGTTTTAATGATCATGGTTGCAGGCTTCCAGCAGGCAGAGATAAATAGGCAACGGAAAATAGCAGAGACTGCACGAATTAAGATGGTTAATTTTGCGGATGACTATAGGGCATGTTTGAATGATAGATAACGATAAGCATATTGGAAGACCAGGCATTTATAATGATGAATTTCAGCATAAAGCTGATGAATATATTTTCAAATATAAAGAGCTAGGAAATGCTGTTCCTAGTCTTGCTGGTTTAGCTTGTTACTTAGGAATCACAAGAGAGACAGTTTATGATTTTAGAAGAAAATACACAGACTTTTCTGACACGTGCATGAACATTCTAACTTTACAAGAAATGGTAACGCTTGATAATGGGTTATTAGGAAAGTTCAATCCAACAATAACTAAGCTTGTTTTAGCAAATCATGGCTACTCAGACAAACAAGACCTCAACCACACGAGCGAGGATGGCAGCATGACACCCAAGGCGGGAATAGATACCAGCAAGCTATCCACCGAAGCCCTGGCTGAGATCATGGCGTTACACGATGACCAAAACTCATGACATCGATGTTAAGGCCGTTGAGCGCGAATTGTGCCAGCGGTCTTTTTCTCATTTTATCAGGCGTGCATGGCCGCACATCATAACAGACAGATACATCCACAACTGGCACGTTGACGCAATGGCCGAACATTTTGAGGCTGTAGCCGACGGACAGATAAGCCGACTACTCATCAACGTACCCCCGGGGACCAGCAAATCAACTATCGCAGGGATAATGTACCCGGCATGGCTATGGGGCCCGAAAGGACAACCTCAGCATAAGTTCATCGGAGCCGCACACGAGCAAGGTCTAGCAGTTAGAGACAGTCGAATGATGAGAGAGCTTGTCACCTCTGAATGGTTCCAGTCTTTGTGGCCACTGATGCTAGCCGGGGACCAGAACGAAAAGTTGTTTTTTGAAAATGAGAAGAGAGGTTTTCGTCAGGCATGCGCCGTTGCATCTATGACTGGCCGCCGCGCCCATACAATTGCATGGGACGATCCTTTAAGCCCGGAAAAAGCTCATAGCGACACGCACAGGGAGACCGCCATTAGGGTTTTAAGGGAGACGCTTCCGACCCGCCTAAGCGATCCTGGGAAGTCTTCAATCATCATCGTTATGCAAAGGTTGCACGAGAACGACCCCAGCGGGTATATTCTGGCGAATGAATCCGGTTACGAACACCTCTGCCTGCCGATGGAGTTTGACCCTACCCGAAGATGTGTAACGTCTCTAGGCTGGCAAGACCCCAGAACAGAAGATGGCGAGTTGTTATTTCCTGGCCGGTTCCCGCGCGAAGTGGTGGAGCGTGATAAAAATGCCATGGGAGAGTACGGCACAGCCGGACAGTTTCAGCAGTTACCCTCACCACTTGGCGGCGGCATATTCAAGGATGAATGGTGGCAGTATTATACGGTGATGCCAAAGATCAAGTACCGGATGATCTACGCCGACACCGCGCAGAAAACCAAAGAGCAGAATGACTACTCTGTTTTTCAGTGCTGGGGTAAGGGAGATGATGGCCGGATATACCTAATTGACATGGTACGCGGGAAGTGGGAAGCGCCGGAGCTATTGGTTACCGCTAAGGCGTTCTGGGATAAACACAAGGCCGCTCCAAGGACATTGGGTACGCTGAGACAGATCAAACCAGAGGACAAGTCAAGCGGTACCGGTCTAATTCAGCAACTAGCGAAACAGCGAATCCCCGTTGTGGGGATACAAAGAGGGACGGACAAGGTCACGCGCGCCATGGATGTCGTTCCGCAGATCCAAGCCGGAAACGTCATGCTACCAGAATCAGCGCCATGGTTGTCTGATCTACTGTCAGAGGCAACGGGCTTTCCTAACGCAACGCACGATGATATATTGGATCCGCTTATGGACGCTATAAGTGATATGTTGATCGAGAACCAGCGGCCTAGTTACGCTGATATTTTATAGTCTAACTATGAATCCCCTTCCTTTAGGTGGGGGAGAATGTCAAAGGAGACCACATGACCATCCAAAAACTATTCACCGACGGCCTCACCAGCCTAACAAGCAAACTCGCCAACCGCCGCAACGCCCACGCCACCAACCGCATGACAACTACCCGGGTAGACTGGGGCGAGCTGCGGGCGATCTATAAGACCGGCGTCGGCAGTAAGATCATCCGCACAAAATCAGGGATGGCTCTCAATGGCACGCTCCAGTTTAAGAGCAAGGGTGACAAGGACTTTTACGAGGCACGATTACAGCAACACGTCAAGGACGCCTGCAAGTTCATGCTGGCCTTCGGGCGGGGATTGATAGTAGTCCAAGAGCCCGGCGCAGATATGAGTCAACCGCTACCGACTATCAATGACTGGTCAAAGGTACGGTTCCAGGTATTCAGCGGCGACATGGTTTATGTTCAGTCAGTCGAGTACAACCTAAGCAGCCCGAACTACTTCAAACCCAAGGCTTACTCAGTGCGGGGTTTCACCCTTCACCCGAGCCGCGTTATTGATATGACATACGTCAAGCCGGTCGAGTTCGACGCGCCGGAATACTTCTTTGGCGGTATCTCCGAATTTGAGCTGATCCGCAACGAGTTGGTCGGCGATCAGATCGTTCAACGGGCAGTACCGGCCATGCTCGAAAAGTCGTCTACCGTATTTTATAAGATTAAAGGGTTTAAGGAATTGCTTGCAGACAAGCAAGAGTCAACCCTGATTCAGTATTTCTCAGAACTTGAAAACCTGCGATCGATCTACGGCGCTGGCATCGTGGATGAAGAGGACGCGATCGAAAGCATCACCCAGTCGCTAACCAACCTGGCCGAGTCGGACATGATAACCCTGCGCCGTCTGGCAATGGTGACCGGCCTATCCCTCTCAACGCTGGTCGGAGAGCCGCCGAAAGGCATAAGCTCTACCGGTGAAGGCGACCGGCAGGTTGACATGCAGACAATCAAAGCCCTGCAGTCCGAATATTTGCTAGATAATATAAACCGGCTGATGCAGAAGTGCGGGCGTGGTGCCGTTTGGTTCAAGGAGAATCAGGGCCAGAGCGACAAAGACCGGGTGGCGCAGGAGACTGAGGTTATCAAGAGCGCACTTGTGTTGTGGCAGATGGGTCAGGATTACGAGAAATATCTTGAGAAGCATGGCGTGATCGAGGTTGACGCATTCGACGAGATGTTTGGCAAGCCGGACGATGAACCCGAGCCTAAGCCTGAGCAGGGCGCTATGAGTCTTGAGCAGTTGATGGGTGGCGACGGTGAGGCGTGAAGTAAGCGCCCCCAAAGGCGCAACTATCAAAGCACCCGAGCCGCCTAAATCCGAGATCCGTCAGTTCGGCAACGCCATAGAATACATGGTTGATCAGATGGCGCAACGATGGCGGACTCAGATATTCAAGGAGCTAAACCAAGACACTATAGAAAAGTTCACGGACGCTAAGCAATCCGGCAACTTTGCCAAAGTATTCTTGACCATGGCCGCACGTGTACAGCGCAAGCTATTAAAGCAGTTCGACGGCGAACGTCTGGACAAAATGGTTGACAAGTACACTGGTAAAGTCGACAAGCGCAACAAGGCGGAGTTCTACCGGCGCGCTGAAAAGAGCGTCGGCATTAGCCGTGAAGAGCTGGAGGATACCGAGGGTTTGACTTTTCAGATCAATGCTTTCAAGGCCGAAACCCAGCAGTGGGTCAAGAAAATGCGCGACGATACACTGCAACAGTGGACGAGCAACACGCTGCGGCAGATGGCAGAGGGTAAGGGCTTACCGGAGATTTTGAAGCAGTTTGACGGCATGGTCGAGCAGCGGCGTGGTCACGCGAAAATGATTGCTCGAACTCAAATCAGCACGTTTAACAGTTTGACGAGCAAGATCAGGGCACAGAATCTTGGGATTACGAAAGCAATATGGGTCAGCTCGCGAGATGAGAGGGTCCGAGACAGTCACCAAGCAAGGGACGGAAAAGAATTTAACCTTAGCGAGGGACTATATTCAGCCTCTGACGGTAAAACATTGCTCCCAGGTACAGTTCCGAATTGCCGCTGCGATTACATTATGAAAATTCCTGAGATGGAGGACTAAACAACGGTCCGCTTTTCTCGGCAGACACTAACTGATAAATAATTTGACATTGACATTGACTTGACAAGGTTACATAATAACTAAATAAGCATAGGTGGGTAACATGACAGCAAAGCTTCATAGACAATTTGCCGACATAACAACATACTCAGACACCGAGCGCACAGCTGTATCTATTAGAGATGGTGTGCTTGAGTATCTAGGCGCTGAAATCGGCCTAGAACCACTCGACAAGATTTACACCGTCTACCGCTCCCCCGCAACAATCGCAAACGCCGCTTACGCAATGGCGGGCATCCCCCTGACCGGCAATCATGTTAGTCTTGACGGCCCTGCTCCGAGCGACGGCGGGCGAGTTGAGTCGTCTACCGTCATCGATCAAATTGATGAGCCTACCCATTCACGCCTTGCTGTCAAGAACAAACTGACAGTAAGCGACGCACTACAAATCACGCTTAAAGACAAACGGCAATTATCCTTAGGATACGAAGCCGACCTTGTTCCTCACTCAAAATGGGACTACGAGCAAGTTAACATTGTCCCGCATCACCTAGCGGCTGTATCGGATGGACGTTGTGGCCCGTTATGCAGTTTCCTGGATCGGAAGCCGGAAAAAACAAAAACAGAGGAGAAAAACATGCCAGAAAAGGTAAAATTATTTTTAGACACTGAAGGCCAGGTCAACCTGGAGCAGGTCGTGGAGATCGCCACGGCACTTCCCGAGGCTATCAAGAAAGTTCCTGTTGACCAGCTGAAGAAAATTATGCCGTCGCTGCAACAAATCATGATGTATGCCAAAGAGCAGGGAGCTGTTGAAGAAGCTCCGGCTGAAGGCATGAAAGATGAAGAGCTGACCGACGAAGAGGCAGCCGCCAAAAAAGAAGCCGAGGGCAAGGAAGGCGATAATCCGAAGGAAAACTTTGCCGACTCCAAAGCATTCAAGGACGCGGTAGAAGCCAAGTCCAAGAAGTTTGCAGACTCCGAGGTCAAGCGGTACGCGCAGGTCGTTACCAAGGCTCGCAACTTCCTTGATGCTGATTACGATTTCAGCGACAAGAGCGCAAACAAAGTTATGGCTGATTCACTGGCAACTCAGAGCACCGACAAGTTTGAAGACTCCGAATTGCCGGTAGCGTTCAAGCTGTTACGGAAACCAAACACCGACTATTCACAATTTGGCGACACCAAGCCCGATACGGGTCTTGAATCTCGCATCAATGCCGACTTAGGGGAGAAATAAACCATGGCCTTTAAAGACACCACACTACAAAACAACCCGGATCTGGGCGCAGGCGAGGTCATTAAGGCCAGCCCCTACAATATTTCCGCATTCGAGATCTTCGAGGATGGACTGATTGAGGGACGCTTCTGCAAATACGACACAGGAAGCATCGACAACCTGGACGCGTCAGGTACCCCGGTTATCGCGGGTATCGTAAAGCGCAAGATCACCGGCGAGATCGGCACCGGCATTTACAGCACCGCCGGCCAAGAGATTGACCAGGTGGCCGAGGTTATTAACTTCGGCTTTGCAACTGTCACAGTTACAGACACTGCTGATCCGGCCAAGTACGATCAGGTTTATACCGTAAACGCTGATTCTGTTGACGCGGGCAAAGCCACTGAATCGTCAGCCGAGACCATTGTCAATGGTGCCGTTTTCTGGGAAGAAAAGAAAGCCGGTGTTTGGCTAGTTCGTGTAATGATGGGGGTCGAGACCTCAACGTCTTACGTTGCAGCGCCTTCCAGCCTTGAGATTGCTGCCGTTGACGGAACAGACGGCACGGCAGCTGTCAGCATTCAGGCGAAATCAGCCGACGGCACCGACTACGCTGAAAACGTATATACGCGGGTTTGGCTGGGAACATCAGACAATTTTACAGCTGTTGCTATCACCGACCTGGCGGTTAGCACGGGCACGGTAAAGGAAATCGTTACCGCCGAAGCTGAAAATATCCTGATTTCAGATGCGACAGGCTTGATTGAGTTGACTCTGGATAATAATGGTGCGGGTTCACTTTATTTGTGGGCCGAAATTTCCGGTAATATCTACGCCTCTGGCGAAATCGTAATCACATCAGTATAAGGGGTAAAAAATGAAACCTAATATTAAACGAGTAAAATCCCTTTACGGGGTGCAGTCTTTCGATGCTGCAGCGAACTACGCCAAGAAGAACTTTAGGGACGCGGGTGGCATCATCCTTGCGCGGAACTTGGAGCACGTTAGCGCCGAGATCTTCACGCAGGAGTTCGCCGGCCTGACGTTCTTGCAGCAAGGAATCGAGGTAAACAACGAGGGCGGGTATGCCACTAGCATCCGCAAGCTCAAACTGCGCACTGAGGGCGGCTTTCGCGAATCCGGCAGCAACACCAATACCACCGGCAAGATCACTTTGTCTGGCGAAGACGACAGCATCCCGGTGTTCACAATGGAAGGCGAGTCTGATTGGTCTGAGATCGAGTTGAAGCAGGCCGAGCTTGAGAACATCAACCTTCCCAGCCGGTTTTTCGAAGGTCATGCGGAACTTTACAACCGCAAGATCGACGATCTTGGCTTTCTTGGTCAAGTCCGTACCGATGGCAGCCAGAAAACCACCGGCCTTTTGAATTATGCTGGGTTTACCAGCGGCGCCTCGGTAACAACTGCGGTACTGTCAACAGGCCAAGAGCTTTACGACGAGATTGCAGAGTTGATTACCGCTCAATGGACTGGCGTGCTGAACGTGGACAGCTACAAAGCTGACCGTGTGACTATGCCCGCGAGCGTTTACAATATCTGCTCCACCAAGATCCTCAACAGCGCCGGGTCTGAAATGTCCGTGCTTAGGGCTCTTCAAAGCAACTTCCCAACCGTAACTTTCGGACTGACGACAAAAGCTGAAGACGTTGGCGGTAATTCTGTAACAGTGGCATTCTCTTCAAACCGAAGAGCATTGCAGTTCCGCCTTCCTGTTCCATTGAATGTTTCCAGCGTCGATCAGCGCGGCTTTAAGTATTATGTCGAGTCTTATTTTGGAGTTGCTGGTCTGGACGTTATCGAGGACGACGCAGCTCAGATCCTGACAGGGCTCTAGGAGGTTGACCCATGGAAGAATATAATTTTCCAGATAAAGTTGAACCGAAGAAGGCTGTACCGAAGAAACCGAGGAAAGCGGACAAAGTTATCCGAAATATTTCCAGGGTACGCTTCAAAGTGTATGGCCGAATCGTTCAGCCTGGGGGCGAGTACACCCCGACTGCTGCCGACCTAAAAGACGAAAAAGGAGGCAAGCGGATCGAGAACGCAATTAAAAAAGGGTATCTGGAGCGAGGCTAAGCAATGGCAGTTTCAACAGATTTCAAAACCCGCTTCCCAGAGTTCGAGACGACAATTGTCGATCAGTATATCCCGATTCTGGAACCTGTCTGGCCGTGCTATTGGGGCGGGGATTATGCTGCCGCTTGCGGTCAGGAGATCGTTCTGAATCTGCTAGCTCACTTGATAACGGTAGAAATTTCAGCGGGTAGCGAGAACGTCAAAACAGCACAATCCAAATCCGTGGGTAACGTGTCGATTTCTTATAGTCAGGGTTACGCTCCGACCAGCGAGCGTAATGCCTGGTTGAAGACGACAAAGTACGGGTCTCGTTATTTATGGCTGACATCTCGAAACGCGGGAGGGTTTTTCGTATGACACCTGAACAAATGCTTGAAAACACCGGTGCTTATCTCAAGAATCTTGAGAAAGCAAAGCGCGGATATATCGCCGTCGGCCTTCCCTCTGAGGAAGTTGGCGGTACTGTTTACGATGATGGACAAACCGTTGTCCAAGTCGGCGCGCAACATGAATTCGGTGCAGGTGTTCCCCGTCGATCATTTCTCAGGACTCCATTTGATATAAAAAAAGATGACCTTGACAAAGCTATCGCAAAACAGTTTGAAGATGTATTCAAGCGCGGCAAGAAAGCAGAGCAGGCGCTAGGATTAATTGGCACCGTCGCTGTCAATATCAGCAAGGGTGCGTTCACGTCACGCGGCTATGGTGAGTGGCCGGACATTACGCAAGCGACTAAAGACGCTAAGGGTAGTAGCCAGGTGTTGATCGATACCGGCACTCTACGCAACTCGATTACTTACGTGGTGCGCGGGATATGAATATTCTTGACGTATCAGACGCACTCACAGAATGGGAGCGGCCAACAGTTATCAAGACAGTCACCGAGACAACGGAAGACTTTCAGCCGGTTGAGACGGTCACATCGCGCACCAAGAATTGCGTTATCCAAGTTGCCGAAAAAGAAAAGCTCAACCCGGCAACCATCGACTGGTCGCTTGAATATCTAATGATCCACAGCAAGTCAGATATCGATATCGACGAGCTGATCGAGTATGAAGGCATGGATTATATAGTCATCGAGCGCGGCCCTTGGCGCGGGTACGGGTACACTGATGTTGTTGCGGTCGAAACAAAACGGCCACTGGTAACGGTGACACCATGAACGAACCTCTCAGACTTACAGCCCTGTTTATTCGTGACCTGCTAGGATACAACGAGCAGCTAATCCGCATCGGCCGTCAGAATTATGACATCACAGATTTTACCATCGGATACATAGGCGTTGATTCCCTCGGCGCGGCAAGACGATTAGCCAGCGGCGAGCAATACGACGGCACCCTTGAGCAGATGACATACCAGCAACAGTGGATCGCACCCGTCACAATTTCATTTTATGGATCCGACGCGTGGGCCACAGCAACAACTTTTGCCTTGTTTATTCAATCGCAAAAAGCCCTTGAGCTTCAGGAGTCGTTGGAGATTGGTGTTTTTCAGGCGTCCGGCCTCACAGATGTTAAAATGCTCACCGGCCAGCAATACGGCGAGCGGCAAGAGCTAACCCTGAATGTACGATATGCAACGTCTGCAAATGTTGATACACTCAGAATAGACACAGCAATAACAGACATATCAACTGATTAGGAGATTAACCAATGAGCGTAAGTATTAAAAATGTCGTAACTGTCACCCTCTTGCAAGGCGGTGCCCTTGCGATGGCGGACAATCCTAACGTTGTCGCAATGATGACCAGCGAACAGCAAGGCCCACTTTCGTCAGCAAGTCGATACCGTATTTATTCAGAGGCGGCAAGTGTGGCGGCAGACTTTGGCACAGCAAGCCAAGCGTATGATTTCGCGTTATCGTTTTTTGCAACCCAACCCAACCCAACCAACGCAGGCGGATTCCTGGTTATCGGATTCTGGCGCGGCGCTGATGAGGAAGTGGCAGCAACCGCAGCAAGCTTAAACGGTGCTCAGTTGTCCGAGGCCACGGTAGTGAGTGCATTGCAGCAAGTCGCAGACGGGGCGTTTGATGTTGACATTGACGGCGTAACCGAAAACCTGACAGCTCTGGACTTCCAAGCAACAACTACGCTGGATGAAATTGCGGTTGTTATCGACACGGCATTGACCGGCGGCACGGCAGCGGTGGTTGATCAACGCATTGTCATCACCAGCTCGACCACAGGAGCGACAAGCCTGATTACGTTCGCCACCGACCCCGGCACCGGAACATTCATCGGCCAGACTTTGGCACTGACAACCGGTTCAGGTGGCTTCCTGACTCAAGGCGCGGCGGCTGAAACGCTAAGCGCCGAAACCAAACTTGAGGGAATCACGGAACTGCGCGGCCAAGTTAAGTTCCGAGGCGCAATGTTCATCGACAATCCAACGGACGAAGAGTCTAAGACGCTTGCAGAATGGGGGCAAGCAAACGACGTGCTTCAGTATGACGTTTTCGAAAGTCCAACCAACTTGCTTGTTGATCCAACCAACGTGGTCTGGGATATCAAGCTGTCGAGCCTGACCAACTACCGGATGCTGTACAGCAAGGCGGGCAACCGCAAACTGGCGGCTTCGTACATGGCTCGGGCGCACACGGTTAATTTTGCGGCTGAGAACTCAGCGTTGACCATGCACCTCAAAGAGCTCTCTGTTGCGGCGGAAGAATACAGCCAGACGGAAGTCAACAACGCAAAGACCGTTGGCCTTGACTTATACACCACGATCAAATTAACACCGGCTATCCTGACCAGCGGGGCGAATAATTTCACTGATGAGCGCTATAATCTCATTGCGTATGTGGATTTCTTGCAAATCGACATGTACAACCTGCTCAAGCTGACAGGCACCAAGATTCCGCAAACACGAAGAGGCGTTAATCAACTGATCGATCAGGCCGAGAAAACAACCCGGCAGTTTGTCCGGGCAGGAGTAGCAGCCCCAGGAACATGGTCCAGCCCTGATTACTTCGGCAACCGCGAGACGTTCGAGCAGAGCATCATCAATAACGGCTTCTACTGGTTGGCCGGATCTTTGGCTGACCAGGCGCAGAACTCACGAGAGGCCCGCGAGAGCCCAGTTTTGCAAGGAGCTGTAAAAATGGCGGGCGCTATTCACTCGGTCGATCTTATCGTTGTCGTTAACCGATAATTTGCAACATTTAAACAGGAGGTAAAACCATGGCAGGAATAACATTAGCAGCAGACAGTACAACGGTCGTTCTCAACGGCACGGCCATTGTCGATTTGGCAGAAGGGGATTACATAGTCCTTGCTCCGGTCAATCCAGCCACATCGCATATCAATAGCACCAACGGTGGTGTAAATATCAATGAGCGTTCGGATCGTGGCGTCCATGACCTGACTCTCCGTGTCCAGCGTTACAGCGAGTCGGACGGGTTTCTGAACAACCTGCTCAGGCAGTCGCCCCCTGTTGTTGTCAACGGGAGCCTAAAGGAAAATTTCAATCGTGATGGGATCGATGGCGTGGAATCTTGGAGCTTGGAGCTTGGCAGCGTAACGACTCAGCCGACAAGCACAAAATCAGGCACTGACGGCAACGCTCTTCAGGAGTACATGATTCGATTCCGCAACGCATCTCGCAATCTGTAAGAAATGGAGAACAATATGACTGAACCACAATCAGAAAGAACGCAAGCACTTTCAATGCTCAAAGCAGTGCATGATGATCAGTCGGCAACGCTCCCGAGCGGACGAGAATATAAGTTGACTAAGATGACGCATAAGCAGCGGCGTCGTGTCTTTGCATTTTTTACTAAGAAACAAAAGGAGATCCAGAACGGCGATTTTTCCTTTCTCGACTCCGCGGAGTTTGAGCCGGTGGAAAAAGTCATCATGGATACGGTGCTTTTCGAGGGTGCGCAGATCAGCAAGATTCCGAACATTTGGGATGATCAGCCAGAGGACTACGTTATTTTTATCACCACCATGCTCGGCGCGATTTCATACCCGTTTTTGGGCGGAGGCAGTGGCGGCTAACGGTCCAAGCGCCCCTGTCTGAACCGAGCCTTATTGCATACAGCAATTTGTCGAATGAATCAATGATAGAACATGCCTTGGTGCGATACGGATACGGGACGTTGGATCAAGTCAGAGATATGGACACGGAAGATTTCCTTGACGCAGTAGAATACCAGGAAATTTCATCGTCCATTGAACAATATCGAATGGAACAAGCGCAGAGGGAGCGATAATGGCCGCAGTATCAGAAATTATCACAAAATTTTCGTTCGAGGGGTCTACCAAACCTCTCATAGACTATAACTCTGCCCTCGGCAAAAGCGTCAAACTTCTCGGTGCGATGGGAGTGGCGCTCGGGGCAGCGGCGTTCGGTGTTGCAAAGTGGGCATCAGGGGTCAGTCAGGCACTTCAACCTCTTTTTGACCTCAGCTCGCAAACCGGCGTGGCTGTCGCATCCCTCCAAGAGTTGTCCTTTGCCGCTGAACAATCCAATTCATCATCACAAGCGCTGGAATCTTCCATTGGCAGTCTATCCGCAAAGATAGGTGAGGCCGCACAAAAGGGAAGTGAAGAGTTTTCACGCCTCGGGATTAGTGTCCGGGATGCTAACGGCAACGTTAAAGACGCCGATGCAATCCTGGGAGAGGTCGGCAACAGCTTTAGGCGACTCGGTCTGTCGATGGCTGAGCAGCAAGGATTTGCGGAAGCGCTAGGTATTGATTCGAGCCTGATAACCATGCTCGGAAAAACAGGCGCAGAGATTGACGCTCTGAAAGAAAGGGCGCGTGATTTAGGGATAACACTATCCCCGAAAGACCAAAAGGCGCTCGAAGAATATAACGGATCCATTGCTGAGATGGACGCGGCAATGAGCGGCCTGAAAAACAAAATAGCCGTTGCTATTGTGCCTGAGCTTGAAGACCTGGCTGAAGGATTCAGCGATTTGCTCGCCAAAAACAACGAGTGGATTGTTGATGGCGTGAAGGCAACCGTAGAGTTTGTCGTCGACTTGGTTGACGCGCTCAAAAGACTGGCTCCATTTATCTTGGCTTCTGGCGCGGCGTTTGCGATAGCGACAATCGGCACATCTGGATTCGCAGCAGCGCTTGGTTTTGTACTTTCTCCTGCCGTTTTAATTACCGCCGGGATTTTAGCTATCGCACTCGTGCTCGACGATCTTATTGTGGCGTTCCGGGGCGGGGAGTCGGTTATTGCAGACTTCTTCGGGGAGTTCTTCGGGTGGGATATACGGCCATTACTTGAGGGTATTGTTGTGGTCTTTAAAGAGGTCGTCGGCGGGATACTTGGCGGCGCAAAAATCATATTCGATGCCTTGAAACCTATAGCTCCGTTGATTGCCGTTGTGGGTGCCGCGTTCGTTGCGGCTACTGTTGGCCCTGCTCTCTTTGCAGGAGCGCTTGCCCTGATAACCTCACCGATCACATTAATAATTGCCGGGGTGGCTGGCATATTATGGGCAGTTAACGACTTGTCGAAAGCGTTTCGAGGCGGTGAGTCTGTCATTGCAAACTTCTTCGAGGAGTTCCTAGGATTCGATATCCGGCCGGTTTTGGTCGGCATTGTTGAAGGATTCAAGGCAGCGTTTGCAACAGTGACTAACCTGGTTTCTGGATTGTTTGGCGGAATGGTAAAAATATTCTCAGGCATTGGTGATATTTTGTCTGGTAATTTTTCGGAGGGTTTTGAGAAAATCGGCGAAGGCTTCATGGAAATCATCGACTCGTGGGCCGAAGCATTTAGAAGTATTTTTGGAGGAGTGTTCGATTGGCTGAAGCAAAAGGCTCTGGATATCCTGCCGGACTGGGCCGTAAAACTTATCGGCGGAGTAGGCGACGTGGCGTCGGGCGCTGCGGATATAGTGGGTGACGTGGCATCGGGCGCTGCAAATATAGCGGGTGACGTGGCATCGGGCGCTGCAAATATAGCGGGTGACGTGGCATCGGGCGCTGCAAATATAGCGGGTGACGTGGGCAACTGGGTCGGGGGGCTTTTCGGCGGTAAAGAATCCGGTGAAGATGGAGCTCCAATGCCAACACCAGTACCCGATCCAACATCCCAGTCTCATTCGCAAGCTCTGCAGCCGGGCGGCGCTGTGACGAACGTCGGTGGCGCATCGAGCAGAGTAGAGCAGACTGTCAATATGGAGATCCGCACGTCTGACCCAGAGCGGGCAGGTAAGGCGGCGTCCGACGGACTACAGCGGCAGCTTGAAGATGCGCGCACCCAGACACGTGGCAGGGGAGGCAGATAATGGCGCTAATCGGAGAGTTGACAGACTACGTAAAAAACACCGGCGGCATCCGCGACTACATAAACGGCCAGTTTGAGAACGACGGCAAGGACGGCGAAGAGGTCGGCATTGGCGGCTTTACGGCCTTTGCGCAGATAAGCGAAAAATTCACGCGCAGCGCATCCGTCCCGGTCACGTATCTTGAGAACGGCAGCCACATTAATGACCACATCATTCGCGAGCCTATCACCCTCAGCATCGAGGGGAACGTCTCTGACCTTTTTGTGCTACCGAGTGAGCAAGTTGCGATATTGCAGGAACATCAAGCGCAGATCGGTAACATCACGCAGTATGCCCCTGCCAGAACCCAGGCACAACTCAGCAGGGTTTCCGGCCTTGTCAACGATTTTACAAGCGCTATCGACAAAGCCGACGCTCTGATCGATGCAGCACAAGGAGAGGCAAAGTACCTCGGACTCCAAGACAGCGAAGCCCAAAGCAATATCGAGAGTTTTCTAAAAGCAATGGCCGGCCTACAGGCATCTGACAAGAGAATAAAAATCAGCTCCTCGTTGGGGTCTTTTGCAAATATGTATATCACATATCTTGAAGTCACTCGCGACAATCAAAACCGAGCAATTAACTTTACCCTCGAAGCGCAAGAGATCAGAACTGCTGATACCTTTTCAATGGCAACCAGCGCCGCTCAGAACGCGGCCATTGCCACGGCTGGGCAGACAGACGGGGAAACTGACAAAGGGACGCAGGAAGGTGAGGAAGTGGGAGAGAGCTTGGCTACCAATTTTGGGCAACTGTTTGGGTGGATTCCAGAATGAGACGAATACAGAACATAACAGATGAGCCTATCCAGCGACACACGATCCTGTTTGAAAAGTCGGAGATCATTTTTACACTGAGATTCTATCCGCGCACACAAATATGGATGTTTGATGCTGAGTTTGGTGATAAGAAGGTTTACGGTCTCAAGCTGTCCGTTGGCGTATTACACATGCTAAGCCAGAATCAGCCCTTTGATTTTATCTGTATTGACCGCAGCGGAAACGGGATTGATCCATTCACGCGGCAGGACTTCAGCGGCGGACGCTGTAATATTTACATGCTGGAGGCGGCGGATATGGAACTGATCAGAGGAATAGAGGTGGCATTTTGACAACGCCAAGATT
>Ga0136601_1000196_pt1 | contig 30560 bp, 26 predicted proteins | sample AntRauMFilla2699_FD_181020 | JGI IMG/M metagenome (GOLD analysis project Ga0136601, IMG submission 181020) | Saline lake microbial communities from Rauer Islands, Antarctica - Metagenome Filla 2 #699 | ecosystem: Environmental > Aquatic > Non-marine Saline and Alkaline > Saline | place...
CCTGACGTCAAGCGAATAGTATCTCCCCAGGCGAGATTTTGAATACCGTTAAAAGCTTGGAAATTGCGGTTCAAAACGTTCGGTAAGTAGCTAGAATGCCCTAAAATAAACATATTACCCTCATCATTAAAAGTAGCTGAGTCTGGATGTCGCACCACTCCTGTCAACAGCGCCTCGTCTAGGTCAGCGATTGTTCGAGAAGTTGGGTTACGCACCGGAATAGTTCGATCGAGTGAATCAATCGTAATAGTTACCGGTAACACATCGCGTACAGTTGCAGAGTCAGATTCAGAAACATCACCTACGCCGACTGTTGCAGTGTCGGCAGCTAGCCCGTCAGCAGTTTCGCTAGCAAGAGCCACAGCAATACCTGATTCAATCGTTTCTTCAGTTGGTGGCTCAGGTAACCAGTCGAGGGCAAACAGTACTGCGTACGTCATGGTAAAAATGACGAAGAAAGACAGCACAAACTCCCATTTGCGCGGCACCACGGTGGCAATAACCTGTTCTACGTGTTGATGTATTTGCATAAAGTCGCAATACAATAGCATGTTTTATTGATAATGTCAATATTCGTTACTTTGCACCCCACTGCGTACTCATAACAACTAAACGTACTCCAGCTCCCCTGTTTGCATACACCAGACTACATAATTACACCACCGTACTTACTGCAGACTATGTTGCACGTCCGTGCTAAGGACGTCATGCATCAGTTAGTACCTAGTATTGACATTTATAATTGATTATGGTAGCGTTTGTCCATTATGAATCAAATCAACAACAATCTTGACGAGCGCGCGTCACAAAAAGAGGGGGTATTACGCATATTAGCAGTCATTGGTTTTATCGGTCTATTAATTTTTATTGCTTGGGTGGGCATCAAACTAGTTAGTTTTGCTCCGAGTGCCATATCATCACTTGCTTCAATTGCTGACACCGTACAGAATTATGAACCTGAAACTGGGGCCGTTGAGCTTACGGTCGCTAGTAGCAAAAAAATCGTCAACAATGAAGAAGCTGTGAATGTTTCTTGGGTAGTTCCTCGGCAAGACGGTACAGTTGCCTTCTCCTACTCGTGTACCGAAGGGGTTGCTGTAGATCTCCGTACTGCCAGCGAAGGTATTCGCAGCCTATCGTGTGGAACCAATTACAATCTAGGAGAAACTAATTCAATCGATTTGAGCATTAGTTCTGAACGAAACCGATTTACGGATGTTGCCTATTCATTAGAGTTTATTCCGCAAGGTGGCAACCTCCCTACCGGACGATACGACGGCACTATCACTGTCATTAACGCCAGTATTTCACCAGTTGCTATCATTGACACTGATACCACAGACGAACCGGCAACCGAACCAGAAATCCCAACAGACCCTGAACCAACCACCCCCACTACCCCGACTACACCAGCTCCAACATACATCCAAGAATACGTGTACGCTATACCGGTCTCAGACCCGAACGGAACGGTTGATTTGATCGTTCGTGCCGTTGGCGTCAGTACACTTGATAGTGCTGACCGATATACCCACAGTGGATTCTTAAAAGCTGGTAGCCGTGGCGCTCTACAAGTTGAGGTAAAAAATATAGGCACTAAAACTTCCCAGACCTGGAACTATACAATAGCGTTACCAAATGGTGATATCTACGAAGCTAGAAACCAAGTTGCCCTGCGACCAAACGAACGCACTGTTTTGACACTTGGCTTCAACGTACCAAACACCCGTATCGGCAATCGTACTTGGTCTGGTAGGATTAGCACCGCAGCCGATAGAGTGACCAGCAACAACTACTTCACCACCACAGCAGAAATTCGCTAAACTAGCGCAAACACGACCTACATATAAAAACCCGCTTTGGTAGCGGGTTTTTATAGTATTAAAGCTTAAAAATAGACTAAATATCTAGTGTAGCAGCATGCGCATTTGACTGAATGAATGACTTACGACTACTGACATCAGTACCCATCAAAACATCAAACACCTTATCGGCTAACACCACATCGTCAATAGTAACCTGCTTAAGAATCCGGAATTCAGGATTCATGGTAGTTTCCCAAAGCTCTTCAGGGTTCATTTCACCCAAACCCTTGTACCGCTGGATTTTCACTCGCGACGATTTTTTAATCGTGTCAACCGAATCATCTTCTTCTTCATCATCACTCACCACCGACGCGTCAGCTTCCACTTCAGCTAATTCTTCTTCGCCCATGTCGAGCAAAACAGCGATTTTTTCTGGATCTGTAAACGCATAGCGAACATCCTTCCCTTTTTGTATTTTATAAAGCGGTGGCTGCGCAATATAAACGAATCCGGCATCAATTAAGGGCTTGAAGTAGCGATACAGTAGTGTGAGCAGAAGCGTACGGATGTGAGCACCATCGACGTCGGCGTCCGTCGCAATGATAATCTTATGGTAACGGAGCTTCTCAATATCAAACACATCACCAATTGCGGTACCCAGGGCGATAACCAAATTCTTGATCTGCTCAGAGGCGAGCATTTTGTCGATACGAGCACGCTCGACGTTTAGAATCTTACCGCGCAATGGCAGAATGGCTTGCGTCTTACGGTCGCGACCCATTTTAGCCGAACCCCCCGCCGAGTCTCCTTCTACAATAAACAGTTCGGAATCAGCTGCTTTCTTGGTCTGACAGTCAGCCAGCTTACCGGGCAGTGACATTCCTTCGAGAGCTCCTTTACGCAACACACTGTCCTTAGCGGCCTTGGCGGCCTTTCGTGCCTTCACCGCAATAATTACTTTATTGATAATAGCTTTTGCATCATCAGGATTTTCTTCCAGATACATAGAAAAAGCTTCACCAAACACCGACTCCACAGCACTGCGCGCCTCTACCGAACCAAGCTTACCCTTGGTTTGTCCCTCAAATTGAATCTCAGGCATCTTTACTGACACAACGGCTGTAATACCCTCTAGAACGTCGTCTCCAGTAAAACCAGCGTCCTTTTCTTTTATACTGAAGAAATTATTTTTCTTAGCGTACGTATTCAGTGTCCGAGTTAAAGCAGTCTTAAAACCAGTGATGTGCGTACCATGTTCTGGATTGTAGATATTATTAGCAAAGGCACTGATACGAGCTGATATATCATCCACATACTGAAGTGCTACTTCGACTGATAACACTGCGCTATCAATATCATTTCGCTCTACATAGAAGATGTTTTTGTGGACAGGTTTTTGGTATTGGTTATTAAATGCCACCAACGATCGTAAGCCACCCTCAAAGTAAAAGTGTCGATGTGGCACCTCGTATTTGTTGTCAGCAATATACTGTTGGCCTTTAATAGCGTCGAGTTTCCACGCATGATTGACAACGGGTAGCTCCCGAGCGTCAATTACAGAGAGTTTCATAGCTTTCACCAGGTAAGCCTGTTGTCGTAAATGGTTCACAATTCGCTTATAGTCGTAGACAATTTCTTGGAATATAGACGGATCAGCTTGAAACGTAATAACGGTTCCTTGCAGTTTAGAAGGACCAACTTTCTTAATCTTTCCTTTTGGTTTTCCAATTGCATATTCTTGAATATAATACCCTCCGTCTCTATGAATCTCCGCAATCACGTGCGTCGAAAGAGCATTTACTACCGAGATACCGACACCATGTAAACCACCGGAGACTTTATAGCCACTATCGTCACCACCAAATTTACCGCCAGCGTGCAACGTGCAGAGAATAGTCTCAAGAGCTGATACTCCTGACTGCTTATGTGTATCAACTGGAATACCGCGACCATTATCTGCGACACGAATGTAATTATCTGGCAACAGAGCGACTTCTACCTGATTGGCAAAGCCACCCATCGCTTCATCGCGCGAGTTATCGAAGACCTCCCAAATGAGGTGATGTAGTCCATCGGGACCAGTAGTACCGATGTACATACCGGGACGCTTTCGCACCGGCTCGAGCCCTTCCAGGACAGAAATGGATGAGGCGTCATAGCCCTTAACTTTGGGTTTTTTCTCTGGCATGTATCAGAATTAAATCAATAAATATGGTGCTATTATAGCATATTTCAGATCATAGCACCTCTACTTTTCTACCTAGCGAACCTCCCATCCATACTTGGCTACCGTAGCGTATACCACCTCCATAAGCGCATCAATCTCAACTCCGGTAAAGGTTTTAGTATCCGACTGGAACACGAGTCGAAAAGCCAGTGAAGTACGGCCGTCTTTAGTAAAGGTATCAAGATGCGTCAGACGAACCAGCTGATCTGCTGACACACTCGATTGCAGCGCACTCATTACCGCACCAGCAGTGACTCCCTCTCCCACCCATAGCGCAATATCTCGACTGACGGCTGGATATAAGGAGAATGGTTGATATGAAACTACAGGAGATGCCACATGTTTGCCATACGCAGATGGTGTTGGCAATGTCACCAATATCGCATCGAGTGAAAATTCTACTACTCCTTCGCCAGCCTCAGTTATAGCAAGAGATGTCTGGAGAACTGACTCCAGGTCAGCTATAGCCGTCCGCCATAACACATCGTCAGTCTTAGCTTTATATGTCGTATTCGTCTGCACTGCCAAGCAGACCTTGAATTCTTCCGTATCAACGGCAAATACTGTGCCGATTTCAAATAATAGTATCGTCGGAATACCCAACAAGTCTCGATGTGGTATATTTTTTGCCCTAGCTTCACGCAGGTTCTCAGCAAGCGAGCTACGCAAGTACCCCTTATCGCTAGCTAAAGCATTTTGAATCCTTACCTTGTCTTGATTGCGAAATGAACTGGTATACACCTCCGAAAAACCGCGAGCCACGAGTGTCTGACGAATTACTTCAGCGTAATAATGTCGCTTATTGAGCTGATTGGCCACAAGTAGCTCTGGTGGCACAGAGGTTATTTTATCAAGTCCGTAGACACGGCCAATCTCTTCTATAAGATCAGCTGGTATAGTAAGATCATCGCGTTCTGCTGGCGGTGTGACAGTTACTTCTTCATCGTCCTGCACTTCATAGCTATAACCAAAACGATCTAAAAGAGTAGTCACATTCGATATGGTCAGCGACAATCCAAGCAGACTATTTATTTGCGACAATGTCACAGTAACGGACTGACGGACCTCCAAACCTTCACCAACTGTTTTAGTGCCAATTACGGCGCCACCAGCTACTTTAGAAATTAAAGATACTGCTAATGCCACACTAGGCGGAATCAGCACACGAGATATACCGTTTTCATACCGCTTTGACGCGTCGGTCGGCAACTTGTGTCGCTGAGCAGTTTTGCGCACCGCAGTGCGCTCAAAGTGGGCAGCTTCCAGCACAATACTGGTAGTCTGATCAGTAATACCAGAGTACTGACCACCCTTAACGCCGGCCAAGGCCAGTACTTCATCTTTCCCTCCTACAATTACCGCGTCTTCGGGCGTGAGTTGGTATTCTTCCCCAGTCAGACTGACAAACTGCTCGCCGGAGTGAGCCTGTCGCACGCCCACTGCATACCCCTTCCCGTGCGCTAGGGTGTGCGCAGCAAAGGCATGGAGCGGCTGTCCAGTCGCGAGCATGACGTAATTGGTAATGTCTACGATATTATTGATACTTTTCTGTCCCAGCCCCTCAAGCTGCTCACGCAACCAATCAGGCGATGGACCAACCGTTACTCCTTCAATCAAGGTGGCAGTATAATAGTCACAGACTGGGCTCGTCAACGTGACATGAATCTGATCAGACACAGGCAGCACTTCATTAGAGAGACGCAGCGGATCGCTGGTGAGTGGCATATCTAAGATGACTGACACTTCTTTCGCTATTCCTCGATGTGACAATAGCCACGCCGCATTATCAGGAAGTACTTTCACATCAAAAATTGTGTCGGTACCGACCTTGGCAATATCCTCAATTTCTGAAGAATGAAATGTCAGTGCTTCTGCCACCACTTCAGGTGGTGGCAGTGGAGTGTCAAAAAATGTTTGCAGCCATTGGTAAGAAATTAACATAGAAGATTTAGAATTGGTTCACTAGCCGCAAATCACCATTGTACAGTAGTCGTATATCATCTATCCCATATTTCAAAACAGCTAACCGATCAACCCCCATTCCAAATGCAAAGCCTTGATAAACAGAACTATCTACCCCAGAGTTCTCAAGCACATTGGGATGCACCATGCCAGCCCCCATCACCTCAATCCACTTGCCGGATAGTTTGTTTTGCTCATTTTTCTCAATCATCATATCTACTTCCACTCCCGGCTCTACGAACGGAAAGAAGCTGGGACGGAATCGTACCTGGACAGTACCGCCAAAAAAATTTGAAAAGAAATACTCGAGCACTCCTTTCATATGGCCAAGCGATATATCCTTGTCAATACATAGACCCTCAAGCTGAAAAAACTGCGCTTCGTGAGTAGCATCAGTTGCTTCGTTACGAAATACTTTGCCCGGACAAATCATTCTAATTGGTGGTTTGTGATCCAGCATATAACGCACCTGTACAGGCGAGGTATGCGTACGCAACAAACGCTCATGATCACCCTGCAAATAAAAAGTATCTTGCATATCACGACTCGGGTGATCTTGGGGGACGTTCAGTTTATCAAAATTGTATTCTACCAGTTCGCGCTCAGGCCCCTCAGCAAATACATAGCCAATCTCAGCAAAAATACTATTTACTTCACTAATTATCTGTGACAGGGGGTGAATATGTCCAGTTGGTTGCTGCATAGTCCCTAGATACTAGCACAGGATTAGATAGAGTGTAAGGTGGTGTAGAGCTCAAGAAATACTCCATCGACCATGATGAATATGCGATTATTATCAACCAATAAGCCGTCCACAGCACCAGAAAAAAGTGTCTGTACATTTTGCCACGAGCGATCGTCTAGCTCAACGACATACACACCGTCTTCTAAATGCATTACCACAAAATCTTTTGTGGTTGGTAAAAAATAAAACGAATATACTGTCTGACGTTTAGTATCCAATCGAATTTCATGGCGACAGACCTTGCCCTCCAAATTAGTGGTTACCATTGCTTCTTGCTGTGGTGGCTGAGGGAAAATATGCAGCTTTCTGGCATACTCAATCCCAAACGCCACCTGTGCTCCATACAACTCTGTTGTGGAAGCCAGCGCATAATTTGGGACACAGAAATATTCAGGAACCAATCGAGCGGCTCCAACATACTGTCCAAATAGCTCACCCTCTCGTAATGAAATTTGAATACCATCTTGCTCTTTAGTGGTAGTAGCTATACTAGTTGATGTAGCTATAGTTGTGGTTGCGCTACTTGGCAGAACACCAAACGAAAAACTTTTACCAGCAGCGTCTTCCGTCCTATCACCAGTACTAGTCGCCTGCACTAATGTGGCAAATAGATTTTCTAGTGACTCATATTCTGGATTAGCTTGATATATATTTTCATCGCTAGGTTCGCTGTATTCTATGTATTGATTGTTTGCAATTGCTGCCGCTAGACTAGTAGTAGCCGTAAAATCTACGGGCAATACAGCAACTGACTGAGCATTCAGCGTCGGTGTCACTACTCGAATTTGCGGCTGTTCTGGCAGCAAAAATGCCCTGGTCTCAGTTACCATATGAGGAAACACTGGCAAGTCTTTAACCCATGTCTGCAAACCAGGTAACTGCACATGCACCTGCTGCACCCCAGGTTCAATATTTTGCAGGTACACTCCATTTAAGAAAATTCGTGAACCCCGAACGGCCTGATCACGTAAATAAATATTTCCTTCATTTTCGACGATTCCGATATACAAGCCTCCAGTAGCAGTAATACCATTTTCGGTCGCAAAAGGATCAAATCGGTATCCCATCGCATATAAAATAAATAACGGTACTGCCACCACAAACAAAACACAGCCTAGAATAAAAATAATCCGACGATAGATTCTTGGCAGTGGGCGTACAACTGATTCGTACGAAGTAAGCGTTGATGAATGTGACGTTGGAGTATTCATATGCTATCGGTGTTTTGGAGTTACCCAAAAGCCCATATACTTTCCTAGCATCAATCGAGTCTGGGCATCTAGACCTGGCAAGGCACTAAACACAATCATAGTTAACGGTACTAATATCCACTGCAGAGCCATGACTACATATTGTAATCGACTTGTCTCGGTTGGTCGAGTCGGTAGCATTGTAAGTGAAATAACTGACGAAACCACCAAACCAAACATTGCCAACGACAACAAATCACGAACAACGATTGGTAAATTAAATGACAGAACGGTCTGATGAAATTCTTGTCCCCCCAAGAAAATTGGCGTCCACCCTAAAATGAATAGCATGATGGGATTTGTTACCAGTGACCAATATCCTTCTGCTTGCTGGAAAGCAATTTTTAATCGCTTTCCTAGCGGTATCCGCTTGTTCTTAGTGAAGTGGTAAATGACATAGCAGAAATTTTCGACACCATACGTCCATCGTCGATGCTGTTTGTAAATTTGCTTAACAGTATCCCAAACCGATACCCCAGCATTGGCATCCATTGATACAGGGTACGACAACGGCACCACATCATACTCACCATCATTGGCCAATAGTAAATTCCAGTAAATACGCGAATCTTCGCTAACCATATTTGACTGCCAATAACCGACTTCATACAACGCCTTAAAACTAACTGAATGAGAAGAAAACGTAGCCATTCGCTCTGGTCGTTCCTGTTGGATCATTTCCCAAAAAGTACTACTCATGGCCACCACCCGCGCCACGGCTGGAGCTTGCCATATATTATTATTAAAAATTGGCACTGGCTGAAAAGAACTTTTCAGAGGCCGTGCTGCAGTCATGAAATGCCAAATTAAACAATTGAAGTAGTCCTGGTATAGCACAGTATCAATATCAAATATCGACACTAGTACATGCTGATAGAGAATGCCATGTGGATCAAGAACCTTAGAACGCACCTGCTCAGCTGCATATGCGGCATTTGATCCCTTGCCAGCCATTTCACCCGGCACGTCTTGCGGGTGCGTTGTTACTAAAAAATTACCAAAGACGCCACTCCATTTTTCATGCATATTACGAGCAATATGTTGAGCTGACTCTCCTGCCCGTTCTTCAGTCGCCAGTACAATAATGATACTTTTTTTGTCATACCGCGTGGCAGCAATGGCCTCCAAGGTGGCAGCAATCACAGCTTCCGGCTCTTTGTAAAATGGCAATATCACCACTTGATACAAATGATCGTAGGTAAACCTCTCAATAAGCGCCTGCCAATCCAGCTTCATGTGTTGACGTAAGCGTTTCCAGTTATAGCGCAAATGGTAGGACAGGAAAGCGGTTTTTAACACCCAATACAAGGCGAACGCAATGATAAAATAGGCAGCGATAAACGGTGCATAAATTGACAAAAGCACCACCCCTACCAACGTTGTCCACGCTGAGAATCCAGGCAGTATTTCTAAGAATCGGTATAACACCCGATCTCGACCAGTAAGTTCTGGCGCTCGACCAACATGAAAGTCAGCTCTTGTTGCGTACGGTAATAAATGCGACTGGTCTGCCATACTGTATGTTTCAGTATACCTATATATTGACTTTTTGAAAGGGTGACGGACTAGACACGAGCGATTACAGTCTTGTCGCCAGGGGCGTTACGTAGGTATCGCAAAACACTACCCTCTTTTTTCTGCATGCCAATCGTAATGAGCCACCTCTCGGATTCGAACCGAGGACCTACGGTTTACAAAACCGTTGCTCTAACCAACTGAGCTAAGGTGGCAGACAGTACCTTTTACTACACTTCATACCCCACTTGCATCACAACGAATCGGGTAACGACGCCTATTATGCCTGTTTTGACAGAAAACTGCAACTATTCCCCTTGCAAAGCTCGTTTTTTGATAGCCGCCTGTTTCTTGTCTGATAATTTTACGTTTGATTTATGTTGGTTCAAGTGCCCCAAATACGAATTCTGCTCTCTCTGTTCACGACGCAACTGTTTAGTACGGGTGCGATTTTTCTCAAACAGATGCTCGAGCACAAAGTACACCTTGGCAATAAAACGCAAGCCGGCTTTGAGCAAAGCATGCACTCCGTAATACCAACTCAATGTAAATAAGAAGCGAATAATATATCGAATGTGACGCTTAAAGTACTCTGTGCCTGAAATTAACAGAGAGTCAATCCAGTTTCTCATTCGAGGCAGCAATAATCTACGTTGGCGTGACTCTTCAAATCTGCACAAAACTGCCCACACCACAAACATGAGTAGACTTATACAAAATACCAGAAAGTACAACCCCATTAGTTACCTACTACTTTACTGACAAGCGACTAATATTTGAAATTGATACGTTTTCACCAAATTTCTGCACCGCTCCAGACACCATTTCACCAATGGTAACTTCAGGATTTTTAATGAAACTTTGTTCGAGAAGGATCTGTTCTTTAAAGTAAGAATCGAGTTTACCGGCTAGGATTTTTTCTTGCATTTCAACTGGCTTATCAGCCACCTCTTCGGCAAATACTTCTTTTGCTTTACTTAACTGTACTTCATCAACCTCTTGCTTACTAACGTACTTTGGATTACTAGCTGCAACGTGCATGGCAATATCACGCGCTAAAGCAATAAACTCTTCGTTCTTAGCTACGAAATCTGTTTCGCACGACAACAAAACCATAGCAGCGACTTCATTTGTATTGTGTACGTATGAACCAACTACGCCAGCTGACAGTATTCGATCTGACTTCTTATCAGCTGCTTCGCTACGCTTCTTTTTGAGAATGATTAAAGCTTTGTCCATATCTCCAGAAGCTTCTTCTAAAGCTTTCTTGCACTGCATGACTGAAATCCCAGTTTGGTCACGTAGAGTTTTAATGTCAGTTGATGAAATATCCATAGTAAATATTAGTTGATTATTTGTTTAAACTTACTTGGTTACTGCAGTAGTTGAGCGACGCGGAGCAGTTGAGCGGGCCGGACGTGATCCAGTGGTAGCCGGAGCAGTTTTTGGCACGTACGACGCAGCTCCTTCTGCGAAGGCAGTCGCTAACTCTTTCAAGACGAGTGACACGCTAGACTGTAGAGCGTCGTTAACAATGATTGGATACGTGACTTGCGCAGCATCGCAATCTGAACTCATGACAGCGACAATTGGTATTCCTGCCTCATTAGCTTCAGCTACTGCAATATCATTATAGCGAGGGTCAACGACCACCATGATATCAGCCGGTTTAGTTAGCGTCCGTATACCGCCAAAGTTAAATTGCAGTTTATCTACTTCACGATTGATGACCACACGTTCTTTCTTTGTGTATTTACGTTCTAGTTCACCAGATTCTTTTTCGGTGATAAGTGTCTCGAGGCGAGTAAGGCGCTTTTTGATTTCGCTAAAATTTGTAATCATTCCACCAATCCAGCGATTGGTAACATACGGCATATCAATTTTCTCAGCTGTTTCTTTAACAATTCGAGAAACTTCTGTTTTAGTTCCGACAAAAACTACTTTTTTACCATGCGATCCAGCCTCTTTAATGTATGAAGCTGCGTCGTTAAGTAATACGACTGATTTTTCTAAATCGAAAATATCGTTACCATCTTTAGACGTATATAAGTACTTGGTTACTGTTGGGTGGCGACGACTCTTTTTGAAACCAAAGTGTGCTCCGGCTTGGAAAAGTCGTTCAATGAGAGTTTGATGTGATTGTGTTGACATAATTAAATTAAAAGCTCGAGACGTTTATGAGCGCGGAAATGGTACCACGTCAGACTATTATTCGCAACTTAATCCGCTGCAGCAGGAACGGTTGTGTCCCCGCTGTGAGCAGCTTGCTGCAGGGCTAATAAAATATCGTCGATTTTTCCTTCTCGTACTACAGCATCTATATTATGCCATGACTCCTTAATTCGATGGTCAGTGATTCGGTTTTGAGGGAAATTGTAGGTGCGTATTTTCTCTGATCGATCACCAGTGCCAATCTGATCTCGTCGTTCAGACGCGTGTTTTTTTGCTTCTTCTTCTTCGTGTAATGTCTCTAATTTGGCAGTCAAAATACTAAGTGCTTTCTCACGGTTTTTGAGCTGCGAACGTTCTGACTGGCTTCTTACCTCAATACCAGTCGGCATATGCACCAAACGAACAGCGGTTTCAACCTTATTTACGTTCTGCCCTCCAGCCCCACCCGACCGAGAAAATTCCATATGCAAATCTGTGGGGTTGATTTCGATGGTAGATTTTTTTCGTAGCGGAAGCACTGCCACTGACGCGGTAGAGGTGTGTATACGACCAGATTTTTCAGTGACTGGAATTCGTTGTACGCGATGCACTCCAGTTTCGTAGCGAAGCGCTACGTATGCCTCAGGCTTGAGTATTTCAAAGGCAACTTCTTTATAGCCGCCGCCAGTACTCATTGACTCATGCTCAACCATGACTGTCCAGCCTTGTCGTTCAGCGTATAAACGGTACATATGAGATAACTCTTCAGCAAACAAGGCCGCTTCATCACCGCCTGCCCCGGCCCGTAACTCTAACATTACTCCGTAGGGCAAAATTTCTTCTTCGACACTAGCAGCAATAATTCGCTCCATTTCGATATACAAAGAATCAATCTGCCTATTCAGCTCAATCACCTCTTCTTGCACTAACTCAGCCATAGCTGGATCATCTGCAAGCATGCTTTCGGCAGTCTCGCGCTCTGCCATAAGCGCATCAAACTGACTCGCTAGAAATTGCGTTTTTTGATTATCACGAAATTCTTGTAGGGTTTCAATTGAAAATTCCATAGGCATGCACATCTTGGCCACCCTTCACTCGGTTCCGCAACGTCACTACGTCGCGCACGTACTGTATATTTACGCTTTTTTACTATCTCGCTTAGTTGCTTTTTGCGCTCGCGCTTTAAATCTTTCTACTCGACCGGCAGTGTCCATTACTTTCTCTTGACCGGTATAAAAGGGATGCGAAGCACTAGATACGTCAATCTGGCGCATTGGATATTCCACGCCATCAGTCCAGGTGTCAGATTCGTGCGTCTCTACGGTTGAACCAATCAAAAACTTATCTCCGCTGGAGTTATCACGGAAAATGACTAATCTATAGTTCTCTGGATGGATATTGGTTTTCATAGTAATACTGGTTATATGTGGGACGTACTATAGCAAATAATAAAACTTTAGCAACCAAATAGCCGTCCAGCTAGTTGCCGAGGATTTGAATTTGACCTTCAAACTTAGCCTTACGATTCATTACCTGATCTCCATAAAAGGCATTTGCTGGATTACTGGCTCCTCCCCATCCAGCGTAATAGCGCAAAGCAGCCCTTCTATCACCAGCAAAAGTGCCGTCTGCCCCGTTATCTCGCATCAGCAATGCTGTAGCCAGGAAAGCATCCTGGTTATTGAATGGGTTAGCCGGACCTGTACCACCATTAATTCGCCGAATGGCGTCAGCAGACTGATTATACGTCCAGCCACCACTGCCGTTATTGACAATTCCTCCGTAAATAGCCCACGTTGAAGGAATAAACTGTGATGGACCCATTGCGCCACCCCACCCTACACGCTGACCACTTTGATACAAAGGACACGACACGGTCCGTGAATAAGGGTCAAAACCAAGTATTTCAGCGATCGCTAAAAATAGTGGTTCATCGCGAGTTGGGTGCATAATTGGTCGATCACTTTGACTATCAGTAAACAGACAGCTGCCTAGATTGGAACCAATATTTGTCTCCTGTTCCAAAATAGCCAGAATGAGCGCTGGAGAAACTCCAGTTTTACTTGAAGCATACTGTGCCAAAGTCACCGCCTGTGGCAGCGGAATGCCGCCGCCGCCGCCGAGCAACTGGAAGAGCTGGTTGCGCAACTCGGCAGCAGTTTGCTGCTGCGAGCGCAGCAGCTGTTGGTACGCCTCTTCTTCACCACGAGTTACCGTAAGGATTTGTTCTTTCTCTCTTTCTTTGACCTCAATTTCTTGCTTCTGCAATTCTTGAATTCGCTTCATCTCCGCCTCTTCTTCCTGCTTGCTGTACAGTTGATTCTTTTGCTCATTCGTGTCGCGTTTAATCCCATGCAAAATAGCTACCGACTCATTCAAAGAATCTTTAATCGCTCGAAAGCTAGCCACATCTTTAAAGAATTCAGAAAATTTATCGTTGCTGAGCAATACTTCAACCAATGAGTAATCTTCCATGGCAGCTGAACGCCGAATCAGGTCAGCCATAGAATTTTGCTGTTTATCTAATCTGGTTTCAAGGATATCCAGAACAACTTCTTTTTCACCAATTTGATCTGAAAGTTGTGTAATGGCAATAGATCGAGCTTGAATACCTAGTTGAGCTCGTTCAATCTCACTTTCAATCAGAGATATGTCCCGCTCTAATGAACGGCGCTCTAGCTGCTTATCTTCTACCAGACGTTGCTGGGTCAAGATTTGTCTTTCCACATTTTGTAACTCTGCTTCTAGTCGTGTTCTACGCTCAGCATCAGTTTCAGCAAAAATTGGCTGACTCGTCACCAACGTAATCACCAATAAAAAACTAATGCCTAGAACTCGTAACATACTTAACAGTATAACAAATATACTCAGCAAACAGCAAGCCGCCGAGCGATACGCCCGACGGCTGTCTGTCCTACAATTTTAGTTGGGCAGCAATCAACTAATTAGTCCTCCGTTTCTTCAGTCTTCCCTTTCTTTTCTACTTCCACAGCTTCCATATCAACTGCTGTCGACTCCTCATCTTCAGTTTGTGTAGTTCGTGCTGCCGTAGCAACAGCCACCACCTCATCTCCTGGAGTGGTAATAGTGACTCCTTCCGGAACAATAATGTCAGACACCAAAAATCTGTCATCGGCCGCAGCCAACGAGCTAATGTCTACTTCAAAGTGAGACGGCAGTTTACTTGGTCGGCAGGTTACTTCTACCTCGTGTACAATTTTGTTTATCAATCCACCAGTTTTCTCAATTGGCGATTCTCCTACAAAGTCAATTCCTACGTTGGTCGTGATATCTTTTCCGCGTTCAATCGCATAAAAATCAACATGTGTGACCCCTCCCTTTGTCGGATTAAAACTCACATCGTGCACCAACACCTCTAGTGACTCGTCTAGACCCTCGAGATTAATAATAGTTGATTCACTAGCTGTTTTAAACATCTTTTCAAAGTCAGTCCGGCCGACCGTGACGGGCACCGCCGCCTGTTTAGGACCATATACCACACCAGAAATTTTCGTGATGTGATCTACAGGGTGTCCTGCCTCTCGTTTTTCTGCCTTTAGTTTTACTGTCATATGCTCGGCATAATAGCACACCTACCATAATCTTCAAACTGCTACGAGCAATAGCGTACGCACCCCACCTCTCACTCCACATACCAAGCCTAAGCAGCTAATTCGTCTATCGTATGATGCTATACTACATATATATGTCTGAAACAGAACAATATGATTTTGTCGCCCTAGGTGACATTGTAGTCGATGCTTTTATCCAATTAAACATAGACGCTGCAGATGTTAGTCAAGATATGGATACTGGCCGCCAAACCTTACACATGCCTTTTGGTAGCAAACTACCATATGACGACGTTAGCGTTATTAATGCTGTCGGCAATTCACCCAATGCAGCAGTATCAGCTCATCGCTTAGGCTTAAAAACAGCCTTAGTTACAAACCTTGGTCATGACCGTGAGGGTAAAGACTGCCTTGATGCCCTGCGCAATGAAGGTGTGGATACGAGTTATGTCAAAGTGCACGAAAATAAATTTACCAACTATCACTACGTGCTTCGGTATGGACCGGAACGCACAATTCTCATTAAGCACGAAACGTACCCCTACGCCTTACCAGATTTTTCTACCCCACCACGCTTTATTTACTTCTCTTCTATTGGAGAGCATGGGGTACCATTCCATCATGAAGTAGCGGCGTATGTTGCCAAACACCCAGAAACAAAACTGGTCTTCCAGCCCGGCACCTTCCAGATTAAGCTTGGCTTTGAAGCTCTCAAAGATTTATATGCCGTGACAGAAATATTTTTCTGCAACAAAGAAGAGGCTCAGAAGATACTTGGTACAACTGAGCAGTCGGTACCAGCTATAATTCGAGCCTTTAAGGAACTTGGACCAAAGCTACCGGTTATTACTGATGGTCCACACGGCGCGTACGTTGTCGATGAAGACGATCAAGCTTGGCACATGCCGATGTATCCGGATCCAGCACCACCAACTGACCGAACTGGAGCTGGCGATGCTTTCTCCTCTACGTTTACTGCCGCAATTGCCCTCGGCCTTTCCCCAGCCGAAGCCTTAACTTGGGGCCCAATCAATTCAATGAGCGTAGTGCAGCACATTGGTGCACAAGCAGGCCTTTTGACACTAGAAAAATTACAAACATATCTCGCTGATCGGCCAACGGAATACCAAGCCACTAAGATCACAGAGTAAAGCGACGCTAAAAACAAAAATACTACCATCCATATGGATGGTAGTATTTTTATATACCTGATGGTGTCTGCTAACCAAGAGCCTTTTCAATCTTGCGAATAACACTCTGAGAATCTATTTCGTATTCACGCAATAACTCCGCCGGCTCTCCTGACTGACCGAATCGATCGTCAATACCAATTCGAAGCACGCGCACTGGTGTTTCGCTGGCAATATACTCTGCTACTGCACCACCAAATCCACCGATCATCTGATGCTCTTCGAGCGTGACGAGTAGTGCACTCTGTTTAGCAGCAGCCTGCAGAGCTTCTGTATCAAGCGGCTTTATCGTAGCCATATGGGTAACGTTAGTTGCAATCCCTTTTTCTGTTAAATACTTGGCTGCAACCAGCGCTTCGTACGACATGGTGCCCGTTACAAAAATAGTCACAACTGGATTATCTACCTGAAAAAGCGGCATTGCTTCCCCAACCATAAAAGGTGATTCGGGGGTAGTAACGACTGGTGTAGCACTGCGACCAACTCGTATATACACCGGACCTTCATGTTGAGCGGCCCAGACTGTCGCTTTGCGAGCCTCATGCACATCACAAGGAGCAAGCACTATCATATTAGGCAATACACGCATTAGAGCAATATCCTCAATCGCTTGATGCGTTGCTCCATCGGGACCGACTGAAATTCCAGCGTGAGCGCCAACTATTTTTACATTGGCATCGTTGTAGGCAATGGTAGTACGAATCTGTTCCCAGTTACGTCCAGGAGAAAACATAGCGTACGAAGCCATGAACGGAACTTTGCCCATCGCCGCCATACCAGACGCCACCGAGGCCATGTTTTGCTCAGAAATGCCCACTTGAATAAATCGTTCCGGGAACTCATCTGCAAAGATATTGGTTCTAGTTGACTCAGTCAGGTCGGCCGCTAGCGCAACCACAGCGCTATCTCGCTTACCTGCCTCAAGCAAGCCAGAACCATATCCGTCTCGATTAGCCATACTTGTCTGGTCAGCTGTGCACAGCGTGGCATCTAAATGAGAGCTAAGCATACTAAACAATATTATTTTTACTAATTGCGCCAGATAACGTCCGGAGTTTTTCTAAAGCTACCTTGGCCTGCTCACTGCGCGGCACTCTATCTTCTGGTCCTTTACCAGGAGGATTACCGTGCCAACGAAAATCACGCTCAAAAACATCTACCCCCTTAGAAGCAATAGTGTGTGCAATAATAACCGAGGGCTGACTGTAGATTGATTGTGCTTTCCCAATCGCGTCGTGTAACGACCGCATGTTATGACCATCAACTGACTGGACGTCAAAATTAAAAGATTCAAGCTTACTCGCTAATGGCTCAAGAGGCATAACGTCTTTCGTGTACCCATCAATTTGTATACCATTTCGGTCAATGATTACAATTAGGTTGTTTAACTTTTCTTTACCGGCTAACAGTAGGGCTTCCCAGATTTGACCTTCGTTTATTTCGCCGTCACCCAATAAGCAATACACATTTTTAGCCGAATAGGGATTATTTATTCGGTCTGCCAAAGCCATTCCCACGGCTTGCGACAGACCAGAACCTAGTGGTCCGGAACTTGTCTCCACCCCTGGCAATGCCTGTCGGTGCGGATGTCCTTGTAAGCGTGAGCCAAATTTACGCAGGGTCATTAGCTCTTCAGTCGGGAAATACCCCGCATGCGCTAACGTGGCATATAAGACAGGGCAAATATGTCCGTTCGATAAAACTACCCGATCTCTTTCACTCCACTCAGGCTCAGTCGGTCTATGTGCAAGGATTTCAAAATACAGCAATGTGAACACATCGGCCATACCAAGCGGACCGGCCGTATGACCACTTTTGGCTTCAAAAAGCATCTCGATGATACTTTGCCGTATTTCATTAGCCTGTAATTCTAAGCGAGTAAGATCAGCTGAAGATAAGTGTTTCATATTCGCCTACAGTATACCAGACGAGGCTCAGTCACTGCGTAACAGCTGTTAACTACACTACGCCAGTAACCTCTTTAGATCACAATACGCACGTTCTGGATTAGAGGTCTGCACAATTGCCGAACCAACCACCAGTCGCTCTACTTCAGCTTGAGCCAGGCGTCTGATAGTAGACTGATTGACACTACCGTCAATACTAATTGGTAATTTGGGCAAGCAGTGTTTGATATCCGCAATTTTCGCAAACACTCGCTCATCCAATGGCTGTCCTTGGCTACCAATCTGTGCAATACCCATCACTTGAATATAATCAGCGTAAGGAGCATATACTGCTAACGTATCCAAGGGCACATCATTACTGGCCGAAATACCAATACTACAACTCGCATGATTATCAAAACTTGCTAATTCAGTTACTGATATGGTTTCGATATGAAAAATCAACCTATCAGCCCCTGCCTGTATCCAGGCTGCAGCTGCCGGCAACGGTTGAGCGACCATAAGATCAATTTCTAGCGAAAACTGATGCAGGTAACTTGCCACCGCTGTCGGAACATCTTGAGGTAAGTATGGCCACGACACAGTTTCTACAAAGTTGCCATCGACCACATCTACATGCAATTCCGGTGCAAACGCTAGCAGTTCGCTGTAGTTAATTACTGACTGACGTGAAGTCGGAATAATTGCGGGCACGATATAAGGATGCGACATACAAGATCTATGTAATTACTGAATCAAGTAGACTGTTACGGCGTTGGTATTTTTCCTCATAATTACTTGTGGTATGTAGCCATAACCAGACTACTCGCTTAACTTCATCAATTGCCACAAACCGGGCTCCAATAGAGAGAACGTTGGCGTCATTGTGTTCTCGTGACAAAGTAACAATTGCATCATTTCCGCCATAATACACCGCCGCTCGCACCCCGACATGTCGATTAGCAGTCATTGCCTCACCTTGCCCAGAACCCCCAAAAATAAGTGCGCAGGATTCAGCTGGAGCCTGAGCCACTAACCGTGCAGCCGGTGCAATCAGAGCAGGAAAATCATCTTCAGCTTGGTATTCCGCCGGTCCACAATCTACGGCTTTCCACCCTTCAGAAAGCAGCCAGTTATAGACGGTATTTTTGTACTCAAATCCAGCGTGATCTGAAGCAAGATAGACGGTTTTACCAAAGTGAGATAAGGCGGGCATACGTAGAATTTATTCAGCTTCATTCATAGCAGCTGCTGCAGCTATCGTATGTTCAACAAGCGTATGCGTATAACTTGTTTCATTATCGTACCAGGCCAACACCTTTACCAGGTCTCCATCCACAACCCGAGTGAACGACAAGTCAGCTATCGCACCATAACGCGCTCCGATAATATCAGTTGAAACAATTGGTTCAGTTGTCGTAGCGAACAAATGCTGCCAGCGTGCCGTCTGAGCAGCAGTGGCCAGCGCAGCATTCACTGCCTCAACGGTAGTTGGCTTACTGGCTACAAACGTAACATCAACAATTGAACCGACGGGCACAGGTACCCGCATGGCAATCCCGTCAAACTTACCTTCTAACTCAGTATGCGCCAATGTCGTTGCCACAGCTGCTCCAGTAGACGTCGGGATAATATTCAAAGCAGCGGCTCGACCTAGGCGGGGATTCTTTTGATTTGGACCATCCACCAGCGACTGTGAAGCTGTGTAAGCATGCACTGTATTTAATATAGCTTTATTGATACCAATAGACTCCTTTAAGATAGCAATCAAGGGATTAGCTGCATTTGTAGTGCACGAGGCATTAGAACTAATTTGACAGGTCTTTAAATCAGCTTCATTGACTCCCATCAGTACCGTTGCTCCAGTTACACCCGCTGCTGCTGGATCATCTTTTACTGGCGCTGATATTACTACCCGTTTCGCTCCCGCTGTTATATGCTGTTTTGACAATTCATAACTTGCAAAAAATCCAGTTGATTCCAGTACGATATCAACTTCCAAGTCTCCCCACGGCAATTGCTTGGGATCTCGCTCCTGGAGAAAAGTAATCTCCTTCCCGTCAACAACTAATTTACCGTCTCGTACCTCGACCGTAAACGGCGCCCTGCCGTAAGCCGAATCATAGCCAAGTAGATACGCCAAATTTTCCAGATTACCCAAATCATTTACAGCGACTATCTCAATATCCGGTCGCTCATGCACCAAGCGAAAAAAAGTCCGGCCAATTCTCCCAAAACCATTAATTGCTACTTTTGTCATAATTGATATCTAACTGAATTATACATTAACTCTGACTACTATAACGGTAATACGGCACTCTAGCACTAGCGTTTATCCTCACTATGATACTTGTCATACTAATCCTGCATACGCACAAGCATTCGATACCCTCGAACAAGATGTAGCAAACCCTATCACCTACCACTCAAGGGATTACGGCGTTATATAGTGACTGCCGATAGCCTCCATATACTCACGTAAAGACAAGAAATTGAAATGCCACACCGAGGTAGCACTACTACCGTCAACCACATACACAGTAACCATATGTATGAGTAATACGTTAATGAGCAGAATTACAATCACCAACGCAGCTAGTATGTAGGGTCTGCCTGTGACGTACCAAGCAGAACGTAAAGAATTGGCCACGGGTGGCGCTGAGGCATTTGCAGTATTCGCCGAATAATCAGGGGCGGCAGAAGTAGCGGAAACTGGTATCCGAACCTGATTAGGTAACGTTGGCCTAATACGCCTGACTGACCGGTTCGTCATGTACTCAGTCTGACTTGAAGATGCACGAGAATCAGCTCGCTGGACTGATACCGCACCACGTCGAGTCATTGTCGGAACAGCAGAAAAAGTCATTTCAGATTCATCTACAAACTGATTACGAACCGTAATCTTAGGTGCTATAGTTAGTATTTTTACCGGCCCAGCAAAACGCTCCTCATCCTGAATACGCACACGCCTAATAGCAACGCGAGACGTATCGGACTCAGGAGCATTGCTATGGGCTACATGGATACTATTATGCAAAGCAGCATCCTTTTTCAAAACTGGTACTAATTCAGACGGGTCCGTGTCATAGCTAGGTACAGACCGATATTCGATAATTTTTTTGAGAGCTATCTGGTCTTGGTAGTGACGATGAACGTTCTTATGCACGCGTGGGCGAACTACAACTTTAGTGACAGGTGCCGTCGACTGTTCCTGCTGCCTACTAGAAGATGTCGTGCTTTTTGTAGCAGACGCTGTCGTATGACCATGTTTATGCACCTTTAAGGAAGATTCAGTAGCGTACCATGAGCGACCGACTAATTGCGCATCGAGTTTGCCACTTCTGCATAATTGCCCAATATAGTCGGTGGTATAATTATACTTTTTAGCAAGGACCGACAACTTCGTATACACTGACCCCTCCAAAGTGATAGTGTCCATGGGATGAGTATAGCAAAAAACTATCTTGTTTAGACGAGAAAGCTATATAAATGTTGATAAGAATGCCTATACATCTTTAATGCAGGTTGTGCTCCAGAATGCGTTTTGCTTCCACAGGATCTGCCGCACCTTTTGTCGCTTTCATTACTAATCCTAAGAAAAATTGAATGAGGTTCACTTTACCAGCCTGGTAGTCAGCAACCATAGCTGGATTTTCAGCAAGCACTTTTTTTACAATCAACAGCAACTCCTCATCAGACAGATTAGATAGTAGGTTTCTATCCTTAGCAATCTGCATAACATCTGCATCAGCAAGAGCAAATTCAGCAATCATATCCTTGGCTACGCGTGATGTAACCTCCTTTTTGGTGACCGCTTGCATGAGTTCTGCAAAATGGGCTGTGCTCAATGCCACAGAGGCATCAACGAGGCTTGCCTTCTGCCACACTGGAGCCAAGTCAGTAAGAAGGTAATTGGCAGCTACCACTAGGTCGACTTCCTTCAGTAACGGAGTTAGTTCATTGAAATATCTGTCCAATTGTTGATCAGCGATTATAGTTTCGATTGCTTGTATCGGCAATCCGATATCACTATATTTTAAACGCTTATCTTGCGGCAGAGGAGGCAACTTCTCTGCTAGACGAGATGGTGAAAAGTCCTCAATTGTGCTGATATATAGCTTAGGTAAGTCCGGATCAGGAAAGTAACGGTAATCCTTTGCTGTTTCTTTACTACGCTGACTAACTGTCTCCATAGTATTTTCGTTCCAACCTCGAGTCTCCTGCACTACCAACTCGCCGGCATCAAGCAGTGCTGTCTGTCTTTTAATTTCAAATTCGATAGCTGCTTCAGCAGCTTTGAAAGAATTAATATTTTTGACTTCGACCTTAGTACCAAGATCTGCTGTTTTGCTAAGTGAGATATTAACCTCAACCCGCATTTCACCTCGCTCCATATTCGCCTCAGAAATTTTTAGCGTCCTTAACAGTAATTGTAGCTCCCTGGCAAACGCACCAGCGGCGGCGGCATTGTGAATAACCGGCTCTGTAACCAATTCCATCAAAGGGACTCCGGCCCGATTATAATCAATTAAGCTCGTTGCTCCTTTGTCATGCTGACTACGAGCGGTGTCCTCTTCTAAGTGAACCCGAGTGAGCGCAACCCCTCCCAACTCTCCGCCAACAACAAACGGAAAGGCATGCTGGCTGATCTGGTACGCCTTGGGAATGTCTGGATAAAAATAATTCTTACGGTCGAATTCGCTATAGTCAGACAACGTACCACCGACAGCAGTACCGAGCAATATGACTGATTCGACCGCTGCTCGATTTGCTACTGGCAATGTACCGGGATGAGCTAAACAAACTGGACAAATATTGGCATTGGGCTGGCTGCCATGTGGATCATTTTTGCAACCACAAAACATTTTACTTTTTGTCTTCAGTTCAGCATGAATTTCGAGCCCAATAGTTGGTGTGTACATATTAATAAGAGCGACGATTAGTTTTCTAATCCTTACAGTTTACTGCGAACGTAGCGCTGCCACAAGCGCGTCTTGTAGCTCTTTTACATTTTCTCCTGATTCAGCACTGATTACAAACACACGATTTTCAAGTTTGTCAATTTGCTCTTGTATAACCGTTAAATCTTCTTTATTTACAAGGTCTTTTTTGGTAAAAATAATCCACTCCTCTTTATCCACTAATGACTTTCCGTAGTTAGACAGCTCTTTGCGAATGGTATAATAGTCGCCCATCGGGTCACTGGACTCTAGAGAAACCAAATGTAAAAGCATTTTTGTGCGTGTGACGTGCCGTAAAAACGTGTGCCCTAACCCTTTACCAGAAGATGCTCCTTCAATAAGTCCAGGAATGTCTGCTAGCGTAAAGCCAAACAGATCACCTAAGTGCGGTTGTAGAGTTGTGAATGGATACGCACCGACTCGGCTGCGGGCATTGGTGAACGTGTTTAGTAGTGTTGATTTACCAGCATTTGGTAAACCAATGAACCCAACGTCGACCACTAGTGTGACCTCAATTAGAAACTGTCCGTCTTCACCTACTTGTCCGGGAGTATGTTCAGTTGGTGTACGATTGGTAGCACTTTTAAAGTGCTCGTTTCCACGCCCACCTCTACCACCGCTCAACACCCGCTCGCGCTGACCAGCAGTAAACAGCTCATACGTTTGACCACGAGTTTGATCGGTCACAATTGAACCTACCGGGACCTTGATAATTAAATCCTTAGCACTTCTTCCGAACTCACTGTCTTTCCGGCCATCTTCACCCCGATCGGCGATAAACTCTGGATTACCGGTGTATTTAGCAAGCAAGTTTAAATCACGTACTGCTTCGACATAGACGTCGCCGCCATTACCACCGTCACCACCTGACGGACCAGCTAAGGGGCGGAACTTTTCGTGTCGCCAACGCTCCACTCCGTCTCCCCCGTCGCCTGCTTTTGCGTATATTTCTAATTGATCGACAAACATAATACTCTCAGTGATACCATATATTGCACCAAAGGTACAGGTATGCGTTGCTATACGGACTTTATTTTAGATACCTGACCAATCTGCACTCCAGTTAATTATAGGGCTATTTTAGAAGACGATTTCCAGCGATACTTACCGCAGACACAATCAGTGATCCGATTAAGGCAGCTCCAAATGAACCGACCATAAAACCTTGAATAAAAGAAGAGGCAAAGTAAAAGATAGTAGCGTTAATAACGATAATAAACAAACCAAGGGTAACAACCGTAATCGGCAGAGTAAGCAGTATTAAAACAGGACGAACAATTGCGTTGAGTATACCTAGTATTACGGCCGAAATTATAGCTGGATACAGACCAGTTATAGTAATGCCGTTAATATACTCTGACACCAGCAGTAGAGTAAGGGCGACGAGCAGTAATTTAGTCAGCAATTTCATTATCAAGTATAGTACCGCACCCCACAATACAAAACAACCACTGTTGTGGTTGTTTTGTATCTCCCCTTCGACCACCATTAGTACTACTGCTGACGGGACACCAACTGCCAGCCTGCCTGTAGTAGAGGTTCAGCTTTTTTAAATTTTATGGTCTGTTGCTCATCACCTTTTGCAATCGTAACGAGTTCATTACGATTAGGAAGGTCGGAAGCAACGCGTGGTGATTGGTTTTGTGCTTTTGCTTTCACTGCACCACCAACGCCAACTGCCTGAGCTGCTTCGGCGTGCTTGCGCAGTATCTCGTCTTCACGCGCAATCACGGCCGGCTGCAGCTTGGGAACCGACTCTGCTATGCGCTCAAGAACCGCTTGCTGCAGCTCTGCAAACAGTCGTGTCCCCTCTTTGCGATACTCAATGAGCGGGTCGCGCTGCCCATACGCCCGCAACGTAACGCTAGAACGCGTGTAATTCATTACCTCTAGGTGTTCGACCCAGATCATATCAATTACCTGTAGAGCTAATCGTTTGAATAATTTTAAAAAATCAATCTCCCCCAGCTCAGCTTCTTTGGCAGCAAAACTAGCTGCTGCGGTAGGTATAGCTGATTCAACTTCAGACCGAACGGCCTGCGCCTCACTATCATCACCTACGAGCAACTTGCGGCGGCGAGCATAGATAATAATTCGCTGTGCATTAAGTACATTATCGTACACTAAGACTTGCTTGCGCGCATCGAAGTGAAAACCTTCGATGCGTGTTTGAGCTGATTCAAGCTGACGTGAAATCATTTTCATTTCAATCGGTTGATCTTCAGGGATTTTGAATGTGCCCATCAGATTTTTTACTCGCTCTCCACCAAAAACCCGCATTAACGAATCTTCCATAGAAACGAAAAACTGGGTCGTACCAGGGTCTCCCTGTCGACCAGCCCGGCCGCGTAACTGGTTATCAATTCGACGCGCTTCATGTCGCTCTGTACCAAGCACAAATAGTCCACCGAGTTCACGTACAGCTGCTGCTTCTTCTGTCGAAGCCTCTGGCCCGCCAAGCTTAATATCCACTCCCCGACCAGCCATATTGGTAGCGAGCGTCACCGCCCCTTTCTTGCCGGCAGCAGCAATTATTTCTCCTTCTTGTTCGTGATTCTTGGCATTAAGCATGGTGTGCTTCACACCAGACTTATGCAGCGCGGCCGATAATTGCTCATTACTCTCAATGGAAGCGGTTCCAATTAGTAACGGTTGCCCGGTCTGGTTAATCTCCTTAACCCGCTGAATAATTGCCTGAAATTTACCAGTTTCATTTTGGTAAATAAGGTCATTTAAGTCGGTTCGACGATTCGGTAAATTAGTGGGTACAGGAATAACTTCTAGTTGATACACGGTATAAAACTCTTCCAACGAAGTAATTGCTGTTCCTGTCATACCAGCTAACTTTTCGTACATGCGAAAATAGTTTTGGTAGGTAATCGACGCATATGTGCGCGACTCTCGTTGAATCGATACGCCCTCTTTGGCTTCCACTGCTTGGTGTAGACCATCAGACCACCGACGCCCTGGCTGCAAACGGCCCGTAAATTCATCAACGATAACTACCTCGCCATCACGTACAACGTACTCCTTATCACGCTGATAGACTGCCTTGGCGCGCACAGCCGTTTCAAGATGATGTACGTAGCGAATTCCTTTTTCAGTGTAAATATTATCTATGCCCAACATTTTTTCGGCTGCCTCAATCCCCACATCAGTCAGCGTAGCTGCCTTTAGTTTTTCATCTAGTGAATAGTGCTCTATTGGCTTAAGTTGGCGAGCAATATTTGAAAATACTGTGTATAAATTTTCTGAATCATTGGCGGGAGCAGAAATAATTAACGGTGTTCGCGCTTCATCGATCAAAATTGAGTCAATCTCATCAATAATCGCAAATGCATGTCCTCGTTGGCGCACATTATTTTTATCGAATTCAATATTATCTCGCAAATAATCAAAACCAAATTCACTATTGGTACCATAAGTAATATCGGCGGCATAGGCTTCAGCTCGTGTACAAGGACGCATAAATTCCGACACGACTTTATATGACCCTTTGTCATCTCGCTCATCATCTTTTTCCTGATGGTTGGCATCGTACATAAATGAGCCGGCGCCGCACACTATACCAACTGACATCCCAAGGGCATTATATATTTGTCCCATCCATACCGCGTCACGCTTAGCCAAGTAATCATTTACAGTCACGATATGCACTCCCGAGCCAGTCAAAGCATTCAAGTACGCTGGTAGTGTACCTACTAGCGTCTTTCCTTCACCGGTACGCATCTCTGTTATTTTTCCTTGGTGCAGTAGTGCTCCACCAATTAACTGCACGTCAAAGTGACGCAGCCCTAGCGTCCGCTTACTAGCCTCCCGCACTAAAGCAAAGGCCTCAGGCAACACCTCATCGAGCGATATTTTGTCTACCTGCACGTTAGACTGCAATGCTAAACTTGCTGCACGCAGCTCATCATCAGAATATCTAACGGTGGCTGATTCTTGCTGATTAATCGCCACAATAGTAGGCGCTAAGGCTTGTAATTCTTTCTCGTAGCTGGGTCCAAAAAATTTATCTAAAAATGACATAACTGGCCCAGTATATACGTTATCAGCTATAAATACAAAAACATAAACCACTCGCAAACGAGTGGTTTATGTGATCAGGCGAACGCGCAAGTATCTTACTTCTTGCGCTTGACGGCTTTTTTTGCCGCTGTTTTTGTCTTCTTAACAACTTTTTTAGTTGCTTTTTTGACTGCCTTCTTCTTTGGTACCGCTTTCTTTACGGCTTTCTTGGCGGCAGTAGCTTTCTTGGCTACTTTCTTAACCGCCTTCTTAGCAGTCTTTTTGGTTGCGGTAGTTTTCTTGGCAACTTTCTTTACTGCTTTCTTTGCGGTCTTTTTTGCTGTTGGCATAAAATCTAAAATGGTGAGGTGGACTAATAATATCGACCGCATGACCTTCTCAGTTTCAAAGAACTAATCAGTAGTGAGAAATGTCTGCTTACGTATATTATCGCTCGTAAAAAATAATCACACAATTTTTTTTTCAAAAAACTTGGGGATAAAATTATGTAGTTGCTGACACAAGAGTAACCTCTCGCTCAATACGCAATCCCGTCGCTGCATATACATCTGCAATTATTTCTTCTGCAAAATGCACAACTTCATCTGCAGTAGCTCCAGGATACGCAATTAGAACCAACGCTTGCGCGGCGGAAAGACCGACATTTCCATTGCGATAGCCTTTACGGTGGCATATTTTATCAAGTACATATCCTAGGGCTATTTTTGTATCAGTTGAAGAGACTGCATGTGCTGGTAACTGCGGAAAGCGTTTTTGTAAATCGCTAGCGAAGGTCGTGTCTACAACGGGATTCTTAAAAAATGATCCGGCAGTACCTACTTGTTTCCAGTCCGGAAACTTCTGCGCACGAATTGAGATGACGGTTTGCCGAACATCATGTGATGTCAACACTTGTGTAGATTTCACTAAGGTAGCCAAATCAGCATATTCTAATCGAGCCTGCTGTTCTGTCGATAATCGGCACTGTACTCGCACTATAATAAATACGTTTCCAGCGACTGACTTAAATATAGAATCTCGATACCCAAACTGACACTGCTTTGGCGTTAGCCAGGTAGTTGTTTGTGTACTTGTGTCATAGACCTCAACAGCAGTAATTACATCAGACATCTCTACTCCATACGCACCAACATTTTGGACCGGCGTTGCCCCGACCGTCCCAGGAATATGCGATAAGTTTTCTAACCCCCACCAACCTCGTTCTGTCGTCTCAGCGACCACTGTATCCAACACTTCGCCAGCCCCAAGCGTAGCAATGACTGTTCCATTAGCCTGTGGAACGTACTCTCGACCGTGAATGCAAACCACAATCACTAAACCGGCGTAACCCGCTTCAGTAAACAGAACATTGGAACCGCCACCGAGTATGTAATATGGTATCGATCTAGCGTGTGCCCAGGCTACTGCCAACTGCAACTCTTCGACCGAAGACACGGACACTAAGTACTCGGCCTTGCCGCCCACCTTAAGAGTAGTGTGCTCTGCCAATGAGACGCTTTGACGTGGAGACAAGTTCATCATACTTAGTTGCAGACTGCCAAAGGTTCCCGTTCAGCCAGCAGATTTTCAGCTATGCAGTTAGCTGTTTCAGCAAACGTTGACGAAGCGACAGCGGCTCGCTCTAAGATACCTATTGCTGTTTCGGTATCATCTCGACGATGGTGGACCAAAGCATAATTAACCCAATCCTGAATCGTGACAGTATCACTCGTCACTCTGCTTTCATATAACTCAGTCACTAACTGGTACTGCCCGGCGGCACTAGCGGCACTCAGTACCAAGTCGCTGACAGCTACTTGTCTTTTAAATTGCTCACTACCAGTTGTATACAGATTATTTGCATCATCTATTGCGCCAGTACTGAGGTATGCTGCCAACAGAAATTCCCGAGCCGCTTCGTTACGTTCATCTAAATAGTATGCTTCATAAAAATAGTCACGAGCAGTTGCATAATTAGCCTGATTGAATGCCAATACTCCTTGTTGAATAATAATAGATTGTTTTTGCGGCGACAGTTCATGAGCCAATGCAAACTGTTCGGCTGCTGACGCAGCATCACCAAGCGCTTGGTAATACTGCGCAAAAAAAGCGTGGATCCGGGCATCACCTGGTTTGTATTCCAGCAACCAACGCAGCTCGGCCTCGGTTCGATTGGCATACTCATTTTTTAGTGCCGCTGGTACATTTTCCATTTGGGCAATTTCTATTGTTTGTTGTGAGAGTTGTTCGATTATTTCTTGCTGTGCAAATGAACCGCGCCGCAAAGCCTCGTCAAACGCAGCCAGACGTACAGTCAAATCATCGGCTCGCACGGCAGTAATAATATCTTTGGCTGCCTGCATGCTAGGCACATTCACAGAGTATATAGTTACAACTAAAGCTATAGCTATTACCGGTGCCCATACTTGCGTAACTATAACGGGATTGATTTTTGCATCAGCAAACCGCGGCCACGGTGTCGCCAAGCGACTGTGTAACAAGCCCAACAGCGAGCCGAAGAAAATATAGCTAACAATATTATCGAACACCACGATATTGTGCGTAAGATAGCCAATCAAGAGACCAAAGATAACTGCTCGTTCCAACAGTGTGAACGTCCCGTCAGGCTGACGCCAAGGCTGCCAGACTAGATAGAAGAAGGCAGCAGCAAATATCGAGAAGTAGGCTACAAAACCCAGGACACCCCCTGCAATCAGCCAATCCAGCGCAATATTATGTACGCGGTCAAACCATTGTTCTTGAGCGTAGAGACGTGGGTCGTACTGTTCATTGAAAACAAAATTGAAATTCCCCATTCCCCACCCCAACAGCGGTCGCTCTTGCACCCCCTCTAAAGCCATCCCCCAGATTATCGTACGAATTTCTAAATCTTGTGCCAAATCAATATTTGCTATCCGAGCCAAGGCTGCATTATTCTGCACATACGCACTGTCTTTTACTGCCATAAATCCTCCAACCGCTACTCCTAATGCCACCAAAATACCCAGAGCGTAGATACGATAGATTGAGGCTCTGGGAGCAAATACGGCAATGTACCCGACCACAGCAAACAGACCTACTGCCAAGCCAATAGCCGTCCCGCGCGTTCCAGTCTGCAGCAAAATAAAGGTGAACAAAACGGCGACCAAACCATACACTACTTGGTATGGAAGCACCTTTGTTCGCACCGCTAGGTACCCGACAAAGAAGATATGAAAAAGCATGTAGATAGCTAAATAGGCCGCATTGCCGAGCGTACTAGCGACCCGTCCACCAGCAGCACTAAAC
>Ga0136601_1000199_pt1 | contig 30235 bp, 31 predicted proteins | sample AntRauMFilla2699_FD_181020 | JGI IMG/M metagenome (GOLD analysis project Ga0136601, IMG submission 181020) | Saline lake microbial communities from Rauer Islands, Antarctica - Metagenome Filla 2 #699 | ecosystem: Environmental > Aquatic > Non-marine Saline and Alkaline > Saline | place...
CTGAGGGCGAGCGTGGTTTTTCTCCATCAATAATTGACATGGGAGGCTTATGAAGGTCCATAGAAACTCCTTTCCGGAACACCTGAGAATGAGGTTGGGTTCTTTTTAGTAAAACCAGCCTGTTTAAAGGTACTCCCTTCTTTAGAGTACAGGAGGCGGTGAATAAATAAAACAAGAAAAAGTAGCAAAGACTTGTTCCTTACAGGAACTATACAACTTTGTTTGATGTATCAAACAAGAAGTGACGCTGTGGTGCGACTTTGTTTTCTTATGAACAAGGTGAGTTAGAAAACAAGAAGTGCCCTTGTGGCGCAAGTCCTCTATTGCCCGGACAAAAAATCGAGAACTTGCTTCTTACAGAAGCTGTATAGGTCTCGCACGCTGCTCGGCAGAAATCGAGCAACATATACTGGACCTTTTCAAGCCCTCTACGTAAGCCGAGCAGTCGGCTTGCTATCGCCCACAATATAAAAACCACCCATTTGGGTGGTTTTTATATTGTGGGCGATAGAGGACTTGAACCTCTGACCTTCGCAGTGTAAATGCGCTGCTCTACCAACTGAGCTAATCGCCCGTATGAAACTTTGCCCAAGAATGATCTAATCACCCTTATTGAGTAGTTAGATTATACGGAATATTTCTGTTCTGGCAATAAATAATAAAAATCATCGGTTACACAACCGTGCTCAATCAATAGCATTCCGGCTGAGAAAAGTGTAATCGATATACGATATCATCGTACGGCATACTGGGATTATCGTGGCGTTTAATATACCCATCGGGACCGACTGATCTAATCGAGTCTTTACGACAAGGATCATGGTCAAACTCTAACTCATTTTCATCAAATACATATGGACTGCCCCATGGATCTCGAATGTCACCTCCTTTAATATACGCATCGAGCATGCCTCCTGACTTTTCATTAATATTTATATAGCTATTATGCATAGTCGCGTAACAACGGTGTGATTCAGGAATGTCCCTGAGGTCTATATCAAAACAACCTCCTTGCGAATATGGATTTTCAGTAATTTCGAAAAAGGCTTGCCCAGTATCAATTCGAATAGATTCTATCGCTAGCCGTATTTGCCTCAGCTCTCCTGTGGCGGCAGATATTTTAGCTCTTTTTCTAGCTTCGTTAAGAGATGCAAACAAAATCGAAGCCAGCAGTCCGATTATGGCAATTACCACTAGTAGCTCCATAACAGTAAATCCTTTTTTAAGTGGAGCGCTCATTATAAGCTAATCATATGAAACTTTAGTGGCACTGGCAATTACTCTGCGTGATTGGTTGTATTTTGTTTGTCCAATAAGTTGGTGCTTCCGGTAGGAATCGAATCTTACAGATTCAGTATCCCGATTGGATATGTTGCTTCAGGAAATCGCAACATATGCTCAATCAGGCTTCGCTTCCTACACGGAGACGTCCCTCGTCTCCTCGGAAGCACAGCGCCCGTTTTCACGGGCTTTTGGTGCTTCCGGTAGGAATCGAACCTACATCGAGAGATTAGAAGTCTCTTGTTCTATCCATTGAACTACGGAAGCAATGTGCACACTATATACTATTTTCGGTTCGATTAGGAATCGTTCCTTACAGGAACAGTACAGGTTGTCGATATTTTGCTCGTTCGTTCACTCACAGCAAAATACCGGGCAACCTTCTCAAACAGTCCCCCAGACTGTTTGAGCCTACATCGAGAGATTAGAAGTCTCTTGTTCTATCCATTGAACTACGGAAGCGTCTATAAAAAGATACCACAGGGCGAAAACTGGTCAAACAAAAGAACTAGCGTACTTGCGGAATAGATGAGGGAGTCGACATGGTTTCAATCAGTCGCTCTTCTTTCTCGCTGAAATACTCGAGCGTTTCGGAAAGCGCGCTACGATTAACCGTTCGCACTTCTGCCGCCGAAGCCTCCTCTCCAATAAATAAACTGCCTTGAGTTATTCTAAAAAAAATAAATGCGTGAAGCGCCATAACAAGAATATTTGCCGTCACTGCAATGGTAAAGAGAATCGCCCAGTCATGTCGAGGTCGAATAAGAAGCAGGTCTCGCTTTTTCTTTTTTCGAGTTTTTTTTGCTCCACCTTTTTTGTTGAAATGTAAAAGTCGTGACATATCTGCGTTACTCTTCTTTAAGCTTAAGAACCCTAATCGTAAACGAAAGCTCCCAAGTGTCCTCAGACGAAACGGGGGTCGACACCGCTTCCCCTTCTTCGTTAATGACGGTTTCTGTTTGCGGAGCAGGTTTTGATTGCAACCTAATATTATTTTGCGTCGTTTCGTATGGCAATAGCTCTACAAAAGAAAGAAACCGATACACTTCTGCCCATGTACCTGTTGCGGTTATATCGAGTTGGAGCCACTCGAGTAGTTCTGACGCAGGATCTTGTACCGGTTTACTCTCACCCCCTTCTGGGGTTTTCTCGGGAACAACCAGGTCAAGCTCGACGTTCTCTGATATTTGAGCAATTTCTGTTTCAACACTCACCTCGCGCGCGAGAGATTCAAGGTCTTCGAAAAAGACAACGAGAGTAGTGTCCTTCACCAGCCGGCTCTCGAGCTCTTCCCTTTCTTCGGCTGTGTTTTCAAGGGTTGTGCGAACGGCCTCACGCCTGCGAGCTTTTTCGTGTTCAGCATCAATACGCTGTTCAATACTCTGAATCTCACTTCCCGAGTCTCGAACCTCGAGAAAAATATAGGCATACACACCAATTGAGAGGAGGAGTGCGATGGTGACTGGTATGAGTGTATTGCGAGCGCTATGCATAATATTAAAATTCTCCGCGCACGGTTAATCTAAAATCAATATTGGTCGCCTGGGCGAGGTCTTCGGCAGGAACGTTTGCTGATACAAAACCCGGTTGACTCCCTAGGTTTCGGGAATATTCAATTAATGAGGCTCTCGTGTTTGCGTTACCTGCAACCGTAAGAATCTTCTCCGCATTTGCAGTATCAAAAGAGAGCGTCGTAACGCTCACTCCCGCAGGACGCGCCGTAAGCGCACGTTCAACAACAGAGGTGGGTGTCTCAGACTCGTCTTCTGTATCTATAAAACTAAGAATAGTGTCTGTACGACCGAGAGCAAGCACAACGGAGTCATCTCCTTCCTGTTCTGACTGGTGAGCAAGGTTTTCGAGGTCTGTATTCTTCATCTTCAGATTAACGGTTACGTGAAAATATGCTGGTAATAGACCGGCAATAGCAAACACTACAGTAAAGAACATAAAGGAAACAACGACTGCTGCGGTGCGAACTCGGTACTCACGCTTTATTGATTTTTTTTCTTCTCGTGTTAATAGGTTCAACATACCGTTATTCATTAGTGCTTAAGAGCAAGACCGATTGCAGCTGCATATCCGAGTGAGTCTTCAAATGAAACCTCGGGCACATAGTTTTTAGGAAAAGCAACGTTCGACCATACGTTAGCAAGCTCTACATTTACTGAAAGACTCTTTTTTAAATGAGCCTCAACCCCTTTTAAAAGAGCGCCTCCACCACATATTAAAATAGTATCAACTCGTTTCGAACGAAAGCCCCGATCGTCCGTTTTAGAATGCCAATAGCGCAATTGCCCATCAACTTCTCGAAGAATGTTCGAGAACGCCCCTTCTATAATACTGCTCACCTCGTGTGCTTCGCCCACACCAAGAAGACCGTGCTGTCTTTTTAGTGTTTCCGCTTCGCTTTGAGGCACTTTCAGTTTCTCAGCAATATGTTTCGTAATATCAGCTCCTCCTGTTTCAGACGTGGAAGTAAGGCGCGTAACGCCTTCATTCACTACTGAGATTCCAGTACGTGTTTTCCCAAAGTCAATAATGAGATACGCTCCATCGTCTCCATCGGGAACAACTGCATTTGCGACAGCCTCAGCCTCAATCGAAAGCGACACGGGACGAAGTCCAGATCGTTTTAGAAGCGCAATATATGACTCCGAAACCGAACGGCTGATTGCGGAGATGGTCACCTCTCTGTAGACCTTCTTCTCTTTTGTATATGTTTTATACACTTCAAAATCAAAAACCGCCTCAGCTTTAGTAAGGGGAATATTTTCCTCAAGCTGAAACTCAATATTTTCTCGAAGAAGCACATCGTCATCACCCTCTATGGTTGTGGTGTAGAGATATGCCTTCTGTTCTGGCAAGGAGGCGTCAACAAAAACAAACTTGTGTCTGCGCTGAAGTTCTGTGATTACCTTCTCTAGGCCAGTATAATTTTTGATTTGTCCCGACTCAATAGTTCCCGGCGGGATGTCTGACGCTGCATAAAACCCAAGACGCATGAGGCCATTCCTTTTAATGAGCTCAACAATTTTTATTGAGTTGTCTGAAATATCAAAGCCGAGTGTACGCATCGACAAAAAATCTGGGACCGGGAAAAAACTAAAAAAATCAGGCCGCGTTCCCGTTGTGCTGGCATGGGAAAAAGTTCTGTACATTTGTCTTTCAGTATATCGCGTCTTTGTACTTCAACAAAGACACACACTGTAGATATCTCCTTTTGAACAGAGAAACTAGCTCACAGATGACCCCGGGGGAACGTCGCTATTCTCTGGAGCAATGAGCGAGAAAATATTTCCACCGATAGCAAGTATCATGCCCTGACTCTCAACCTCTCGAATGGTGCGCGGTGCAAGGTTTACGAGATACGGAAATTTCTTACCTACAATATCTTCTGGCGACACATACTCTGCAATGCCTGACACAATGATCCTTGTTCCCACATCATCACCAAAGTTCACCTCGCACCTGAGAAGCTTATCTGTTTCAAGCACACGCTCTGCTGAAACTACTTCACCAATTCGAATATCTAGTTTTTTAAAGTCGTCATAGGTTATTTCTTCTTTCATGATTTTTTATTATTTCTTTTACGCCGATCAATATAACTATTAAGAATAAGAGCGGCAGCGGATGCGTCTAAAAGGTTGTTTTCGTCAAAGGCGTCTCCCTGTAAGCGTTTCGCTGCTTCAGATGAATACAATTCTGACTCAAACTCAACTGACAGATTAAGTTCTCGATCAATCTTCCGCGCAAGCTCTTGAATCTTTTGCATTATCTCGTTATGAGTACCGTCTTTGTTAATTGATTCGCCAATTATTATTTTTTCAATACTCCCGCCCTCTACGAGCTCTTTCAGCGAACTAAAAAAATATCGATCGTTTGCAAGGGTTGCCTTAGGAAAAGCCATGTTTCCTCCTTCATCCGTCATTGCAATCCCTATCCGTTTTGTGCCGTAGTCTATTCCCAAAAGTCTCATGTAGTGAAGTATATCATCTCTCTTTCCTTGCTCCTCTTTATAAAACTCAGTACTATACAGACATATGGAGCAAATCCCTGAAGCATTAGCTCTCGAAGAAGCGCTAAATACATATTTAGAAACCGTGCCGGAGTCTGAAATCCTTTTATTTGTCTCCCTTATGATTCTTATTCTTGCCATAAAGGGATTTGCTCTTTGGACAGCAGCTCAAAATAATAAGAAGGGCTGGTTTGTCGCGTTGCTATTCCTAAACACGCTTGGTATATTGGAAATCCTTTACCTTCTTGTTTTTTCTAAAAGAAAAAGCGACGAATTGGGAGGTGAATAAAGGGAGAACAACGGAATACGTATACACGGAAGAGTGGCAGAGTGGATGAAAATCAAACTGCTTTGATTTTCATCGGATTCCGAGAGATACTCTCGGAAATTGCCAATGTCGAACAAAGTGAGACAGGCAATACGTGGGTGAAACAGAAACTGCTTTCTGTTTCATCCGGTCCCCCGCAAGAATTGTGGGGGAATCGTCGGTGTTGAACGAAGTGAAACAGACGATAGGCGGCGATGGAATCGAGCTCTTGGCAAAGAAACAGAGGCTCGTTTGCTATACTAGTTTTAGAAAGTTAGATTCTACAATTTGGAAGGGTGGCAGAGAGGTCGATTGCACCGGTCTTGAAAACCGGAGTGCCGCAAGGTACCGAGGGTTCGAATCCCTCCCCTTCCGCAGGAATTTGAAGCGTTAGCTTCAAAGAGGGATTCGAAGAGGTCGAGTATGTCTTGTTTGATTCCTGTCAAACAGGACTCGAGACCTATACCGCTTCTGTAAGAAGCGAATTCCTAGGACTTTCTCTGTTTTTGAGCCGAGCATCCTAAAAGGTGCTTGGCGAAAAAACCAGAAAGTCACGCGCCACAGTCAGTGGCGAATCCCTCCCCTTCCGCAGGAATTTGAAGCGTTAGCTTCAAAGAGGGTGAGAAGCGAACACGTGGAGCTTCGCAAGACCTTTTGAAATATTTTTGTGTAGTTTACGGAGCAAAGTATCCAAAATGTGGACAGCTCCTGTAAGGATTCGGGAAAGACCAAGCGTTTCTTGTTTGACAGGAACCAAAAAACCCTTCTAAAGGTTTTTTCTCTTGTGTTATACTGTAGAAAGGCTCATAAAGCCAGACTTTACTCACGTAGCTTTTAAACAATGAACAAAAATTATCTTATTATAGGGCTTATAATCCTTGCCCTTGTTGTCATCGGCGTTATTGCCGCTCGACAAACCGAAGCGCCGATTATAGAAACAGATCCAAACGAGAATGTTGAAGTTGAAGAAACGGCCTCACTTACTGTTTCTGATCAGGTCGTAACTGATAACAGTGTTATTATCGACAACATCTATGCAGAAGAAGCAGGATGGGTAGTACTACATCGCACGACAGAAGAAGGAGATCTTGATCCAGGAGCTGTTGCGGGAGCAGAAGCTGTTCCAGCAGGAGCGAGCCAAGATCTTGTGATGACACTTACCGAGTCAGTTGAAAATGGCGAGGTGCTCGTTGCAATGCTTCATGTTGACACAGGTGAGCTTGGGGAATACGAATTTTCTGAAGAAACTCCTGAGCTTGACGAACCTGTTCAAGTTGACGGTACTGTCGTCGTTTCCTTCTTCACTGTTTCAACAGAGGTTGACGCAGAGGTTGACGCAGAGGTTGAAGTTGACGCAGAAACTGAACTCTAGACAACAGAATAGTTTTCAACTTTCAAACAAATATAAAAACCGCTTCGGCGGTTTTTTGTTTTTTTTGAAGAAAAATGAGCGTGGTACAATGACAGTAATGGCTAAACTCTTTGGAAAAAATAAAGAAGTAGCTCGTGGGAAGGATGAGCGCACTTCCGAGAAGAAACCGATTCGCCGAGACAGCTCCCCAGAAATGAAAGATCTGCGACACCTGGAGTTTTTTTGGAATGAGTACGACACTAATTCAAAGAAAAAATCAGGGGATTGGTATTTTATACTGTGGACAATCTCTCTATCAGGAGCAGTAGGAGCGGTTCTTCTCGACAATATGCTTTTTGGTCTTTTTCTTGTTATTGCGGCGTTTGCCGTAACTATCTACGCGTCGCGCAAACCAAAAATTGTTGAGTTTAGTGTTACTCGAAAAGGAGTTCGGGCAGATACTCTGGTTCTTCCTTTTTCTACACTTACACATTTCTACATTGCTGAAGAAACCGCGCCGATGTATCTTCTTCTTCAGTCTAAAAAGGCTCTCATGCCCCTCTTTGTGTTCCCTATTGCTGAAGAGGTAGATATAGAAAATCTGCACACTTTTCTCACTAATTTTTTAGAAGAAGAAGTACTTGAAATACCCCTTCACCAAAAGGTAATGGATCGAATTGGCTTTTGATGTAAAGTCACTGGATAAAGATCCATCAATTTGCTAGAGTAGTCAACGTATATCCCTCTCGTCGTTCAATGGATAGGACGCAACTTTGCGGAAGTTGTAATGTAGGTTCGATTCCTACCGAGAGGACACGTAGCGAAGCGAAGTGTGCCCTCGAAGAAGCTCATTTATGAGCTTCTGTGTAGGAATCGAAGAGGTTGAGCATATCGTAGCGAGTCCGTCTCGGACGAAGCGAGATGCGAAACCTGTACCGTCCGTGTAGCGGAAGATTCCTACCGAGAGGACAATAAGCGTAGCGTTTGTTCTCTCGCGCCGAGCACCAGGAACTCAACGGTGCTTCTGCGCTTAGGGATCGCAGAACAAGAGTGCTTCTTTTTTCTTACAAGCGATGTAAGTTGGAAAACAAAGTTACACTCTTCATATATAAGGAAAGACGATATCTACCCCACAGCCCAAAAACTCCCTGTTGAGGAGTTTCGATGCGAACTGTTTTGCGGGTTGTGTTTATGCTGCGACCTTCTGAATCGCTTTAGAAAGACGGCTCTTTTTGCGTGAGGCGGTGTTTTTCTTGATAATTCCACCTTTTGCAGCCTTATCAATTGCCTTATAGGTTGCTCCGAGAAGCTTCTCTGCTTCAGCTCTTTTTCCTACAGCGACCAACTTTCGAACGTCTTTTTCAGCGTCTTTCATGCTTCGCTTACGACGTTCGTTAACAACATGCTTTCGCGCTTGAACGCGAATCGCCTTTTTTGCTCCTTTAGTTATAGCCATACGCGCGTAATACTACAAACTTTTCCCCATTAACGCAAGTCCTGCGAAGTCAGTAGAGATGCTGTATTATAGGGAGAATGATTAGGAGGCTTTCAGGTAGAATTATTTCCCACGACGAGAATGAGATTGTACTTGATGTTGGTGGTGTCGGATACGTTGTTGCTATTTCGCCCCACACTACGATTAAGCTTGATGGTGCAGAGGAAATAAGCCTGTGGACGTATCTTGCAGTAAGAGAAAATGCGCTTGATCTCTATGGATTTATATCTCGCGACGAGCTCGATTTTTTTGAGTTGCTTTTGTCAGTTTCTGGCATAGGCCCAAAAAGCGCGCTTGGTATTCTTAATATTGCCTCACTTAGCGAACTACGGCGAGCTATTCACGAAAATAATCCATCGTACCTTACAAAGGTTTCTGGCGTTGGCAAGAAAAGCGCGGAAAAAATAGTTCTTGAACTGAAAGACAAGATTGGTGAAGCTGGAGACTCCCATGATGAAGTATTGACCGGGGACATGGACGCAATCGAGGCTCTACAGGCGCTCGGTTACCCCACCCATACAGCCCGAGATATACTTCGAGGTATCCCTCGGGAAATAACTCAAACGTCAGAGCGAGTTAGGGCGGCACTTAAAAAACTTGGTTCGTAACACTTGATAGTATATCTGTATGAAAAAACTTCTTAAAAAAATTGTCCCTGCTCGTTTACTCAACAACCTATTGCCCTTTTACCACAGATCTCTTGCGTTTCTTGCGGCGGTGCGATACGGATTTCCTTCGCGTGAGATTATTGTTATTGGCGTAACGGGCACGAAAGGAAAAACAACAACAGTGGAACTCATTGCAAAGATATTTAATAACGCGGGCAACAAAACAGCCCTGTCGAACTCCCTACGCTTCAAGGTTGGACACCGAACCTGGAAAAACACAACTAAAACATCGATGCCTGGTCGTTTTATGATTCAGCGGCTGTTGCGTAACGCGGTAACTGAAAATTGTGATGTTTTTATTCTTGAAATGACTTCTGAGGGCGCAAAGCAGTATCGGCACACTTTTATTAATCTCGACGCCTTTGTCTTTTTAAATATTACACCAGAGCACATAGAGAGCCATGGCTCATACGAGAAGTATCTTGCCGCAAAGATCTCGCTTGCAAGTGCTCTTACGCGCTCAAAAAAGAAGCGAAAGATTCTTGTTTTGAATAAAGATCAGGAAGAAAGCAAGGCATTCCTTCCCCTTAAAAAACACATTGATGAAGTGTACACATTCTCAATAAAAGATGCGGAGCCGTATCGTGTTCTTTCTGGGGGTATTATTTTTCGACTTGAGAATGAGGATGTGCGCTCACCACTCCCTGGAGAATTTAGTATTAAAAATGCAGTAGCGGCAAGTGCGGTTGCTCGTGTTTTTGATATCCAAACAGACATTATTAGGAAGGCATTGGCCGAATTCAAAGGTTTACGTGGACGTGTAGAAAAAATAGAATCGGAAGAAGACTTTGATGTGTACGTAGACAATGCGCACACACCCGACTCTTTTGAAGCTCTTTTCAAAAGTTTTCCGACGAAACGTATTATTGCCGTTTTTGGAAGCGCGGGAGGTGGTCGCGATACGTGGAAGCGACCCGCTCTCGGAAAGACGGCTGACGCCCATGCGTCAGAAATTATTTTAACAACGGAAGATTCATACGACGAAGACCCCGAGAAAATATTGCGGGATATTGCATCAGGAATACGCGCCGTAACCCCTGAAATAATTATTGATCGTAGAGAAGCCATCAGAACAGCGCTTAAGCATGGACGGGTTAACACCGCCATTCTTATCCTCGGAAAAGGATCTGAGCCATATCAGACAATTCGAGGGGTTACCCACGATTGGGACGACGCGAGGGTTGTCCGAGAAGAACTCGAAAAGTTACGAATTGAACGAATTCGTAAAGAGAGACGAACACCACCAAAGAAAAGAAAGGAAAAAGTTTTTAAGGAAATACCAACAAAAGAGACCGGTTCACAGAAAAAGCCTCGCAAAAAAACTGCTACAAAAGTGCGTAAAGCGCAATCGCCGTCGCGGAAGAAACGTTAAACGATTCTTTTTTTCCAAACATAGGAATCTCCACTACCGTATCTGCGTGCTCCAAAAAAAGAGGGCTCACTCCCCCTGTTTCATTTCCTACGATAAGCGCAAGTTTTTCCTCTATTGTGTCTGTTGGCGCGCTCGAGAGGAGGCCAATATCGATAGCGCGCTCGTCTTGTTCGAGAACGATACTCTTTCTTCCTTCTTCTTTGATTTTCAAAATGACTTCTTGCTCGGTTTGAATATGCTCAAACGATATGTGCGTCTCAGCACCAAGCGCTGCTTTATGAAAATCCTGTCGCACTCGCCCGAAACGATCAAGGGGTCCTGGAGTGTAGCCAGATAAAATAACGTGCCCCACCCCAAACCCCTCAGCAGTTCTAAAGACAGAGCCCACATTAATAACGCTGCGGATGTCGTGAAGAATGAGTGTGACGTGCGTAAGTGGTCTTCTTGTTCTTTTATCCATCGAACCAATTGTAGATTGTATCAACACAATTACAAGCGGAGTTCATCACGCAACATTCACAAAGAGAGATTATCTGGTATAGTGTTTTCGTTACGCGCGAGTATTTATATGCCCCGTTAGCTCAGTCGGATAACAATCAAAAAGTTTTGATTTTTATCCGGTCCTTCACCGGCTTTGAGGTGAAGGAATCGTCGTTGTCGAGCAGAGCGAGACAGACGATAGGTGGGAGAGGAACTCTATCGACAGAGCGCGTACGGCAACAGAACGTGGATTTGAGGTTTGAGGTTGGTTCTATACAATACATACATGCCCCGTTAGCTCAGTCGGTAGAGCAGTTGCCTTTTAAGCAAACGGTCGTAGGTTCGATTCCTACACGGGGCACAAACGAACGAAGTGAGTTGTGCCCCAAGAAAGCCCCGTGTGGGGCTTTTGTTGTAGGAATCGAAAGGGTTGAATATGTCGCACGGAGCGTAGTGAGTACGATATGAAACCTGTACCGTCCGTGTAACGGAAGATTCCTACACGGGGCACAAAGACGTAAAACAAAGACCTCTTTCGTACAAGAAAGAGGTCTTTGTTTTAGAGAGCAAATAGTTTTGCTCTTGTGCGTCTTTGTGAACCGCAGGCATGTTTTCGCTTCCTCAAAAGAAATGAAAACGGCCGAGGTGGGGTCGCGAACACTTAGTAGATTTGGAGCGCAGTGAACAAATATACTTAGTGATTTGTGACCAAAGACAAGAGAAGAGTTAATGTTTAGAATCGAAGCCCGATTGAGCAGATGTTGCAATGTCCTGAAGCAACATATCCAATTGGGGTACTGAGTCTGTAAGATTTGATTCCCAACACAAAAGCCGACGACCCTATGAGCGCTAGAGCGAAAGGATGAACCGTTCAACTGAGTGTTCAAGAGACCCCTTCTTCCCTCTTCCTTCAACAATTGCTTGGGACAGCGAGTGCAGAAAATTTTCTGCTTCTTCTTCTGTGTAAAACTTTTTTGCCGAGGTTGCCTTTGAAAAAGGATACTGTTTTATTCCCGCCTCTTCGGCTGATGTTGTTTTATACGCAAGAACAATTGTTTTCATTTGCCAAAAAAGAATTCCGTGAAGTTCTTCAATTTTGTATCCTCTCTGCACCGCCTCACGAAAAAGAGTCCACAGCATCTTTTTCTGGCGATTAGAAAGTGCATCGGCAAGAGAAAATGCGGAAAAATCTTTTTTCTCTTTACGAACAGCAGTTTTGTCCTCACTCGTTTTTTCTGCATTTTTCTTAAGCAACTCAAAACTCTTTTTCAAGAGCTTCTCCTCAAGGATCAAGAAGATATTTTCAGAGTTTTTAATTTTCTCAACTGCTTCTTTTTCGTTCACAAAAAAGCCAGAACCAAACACGTTATCAAACTCAACAATAAAGCGGGACTGGAACAGCCCCTGCCCTGAGACAAGCTCATCAAAATCAAATGCTCTTGGGGCTGTGCCGTCATACGCCAAAACAACTGCATCTGGACGCTTTGCAATCAGAGCAGATTTAATATGTACTGACTCTCTTTTAGTAAATTGACGATCTCCGTACAGAAAGTAAAGCATAGGTTACATATTTTCCATTTCTAGCCAATTTTTTCCATAAGAAGCCTCGACCTTCAGAGGGATGCCTTCAGTTTGTTCAAGTGGAACAATGGTCTCCATAATTTTTTTAATCTCACGTGCACACTCTTCTACCACATTGTCGCGCACTTCAAAAACCAACTCATCATGAATCTGAAGAACAAGCGAACACTTTTTGTCCATTTTTTCTTTCTTGAGATGAGTCTGGATCGCAATCATAGCTTGTTTAATAATGTCTGCCTGTGTTCCTTGGATTGGTGCATTAATCGCCATCCTCTCAGCTGACGCTCGTATGTAAGGAATGGACGAATTGATATCATCAAAGCGGCGTTTTCTACCAAAAAATGTCTCCGCGTATCCCTTTTGCCGTGCAGAAACTTTTGAAATTTCAAGATAGTCACTCAGACCCTTAAAGGTATGGAAATACTCGTTAAGAAACTCCTGAGCTTCAGCACGACTTGTTCCAAGGTTCTTCTTGAGCGCATTTACTCCCATCCCGTACAATATGCCAAAGTTAATGACTTTTGCACGTCTGCGCATCTCCTTATCAACAGCCTCTTCGGGTATGTTAAACACCTGCGCAGCAACAGAGGTGTGAGCATCACCATTGGATTTAAAAATCTCAATGAGCTTTTCATCTTGGGATAAAAACGCAGCAACCCGGAGCTCTATTTGAGAATAGTCGAGAGAAAGAAGCACACACCCTTCTTCAGCAATAAAAGCGCGCCGGATATGCCTTCCCTGTTCTGTCTTAATCGGTATATTTTGAAGGTTAGGATTTTGTGATGAAATTCTTCCGGTTGTGGTTCCGTGCTGTAAAAAGGTTGTGTGTAATCTATCTCGAGCGTCAACAAGCGTCGGAAGTACATCGATATAGGTAGACAGTAGCTTTTGTAGTTCCCGGTACTCGAATATTTTCTCGACGATCGGGTGTTTGTCCCTCAACTTTTCAAGTTCCGACTCGCGGGTCGAACGAGCTCCTGTTGATGTCTTTGAGATACCAGACGCTGAAATATTCATCGTATCAAACAACACTTCGCCCAGCTGTTTTGGAGAGTTCATATTAAACTCGACTCCTGCAAGATCAAAAATCTCTTTTTCAAAGTCTTCTCGTTTCGCGTGATAATCTTTAGAAAGTTCTTTAAGTGCGCTGAGGTCAAGCTTAATACCCCATTTTTCCATCGCCTCAATAACCGGGATCAACGGCTCTTCAATCTCCTTAAATATAAACTCAAGATTTTCTTCTTTAATTCTTTTAAGGATAATGGTTTCCGCTTCTGAAAGCGTTTCGGTTTCGGTGTAACGCAAAATATCTTCGAAGCTAGGATTCGTGAGATTCGAATCAAGAACCCAAAGTGCCACCGAAACTCTTCTAAGCATGCGAGGATCTACCTCTTCACTCTGCGCTTCTCCTTTGTACAAATCTCCGAGGGTTGCCTGATTGTCAGATTGAGCATTTTTCGTTTCCTTCTTTTTGTTTTTTCTGTCGTCTTTTGTGTCGACACCTTGAACTGCGTTTTTAAGGCGTTCGCTGAGAGTTCTAAAATCAAGGTCCCCAAAGAGGTGCTCGGCCTTATTCATATCAATAGCATCATCCCATCGAACAGAGGGTACAGAAAACTGAACCTCTGCGTCGCGCCGAATTAACGCGAGCATCTTACTAAACTCGGCCTCTTCTTTCTCATCAAGGAGGAGGTTCGCAATTCTCTCAGTTACTCCCGTCTTCTTTAAAAATTGAGCCTTGTCCTTTTCGAGCGCACGATACAGTTTTTCAAAAGTACCGTATGCGCACACAAGCGTTGTTGCAGTCTTTTCGCCGATTCCTTTTACCCCGGGAATATTGTCTGAGGGATCGCCGCGTAACGCCTTATAGTCAGGCAACAATTTCGGTCCAAACCCAAAGCGTTTCTTCACTGCTTTTTCATCGTAGAGAATCGTATCTTTTATTCCCTTTCGCAACGTATAGACCTGTACACGCCGACCGTCAACGAGCTGAAGGGTGTCCATATCTCCTGACGCAATAACAACTTCTAAGTCTGAATCGCGACACTCAGCGACTATTGAACCGATAATATCGTCTGCTTCAAATCCTTCTTTTTCATACACAGGAATTGAAAAGGCTTCGAAGACATCTTTACTGCGAATAATTTGCGCGACGAGCGCATCATCCGTTTTGCCGCGCTTACCCTTGTAATCATCATACGCAATCTTTCTAAACGTCGGTTTAGGCACGTCGTACGTTGCGACAATGAAGTCTGGTTGAAGCTCTGAAATAATTTTCAAGAGCATCGTAACAAGACCAAAAAGCGCACCTGTTGGTTCGCCTGTTTTGGAGGAAAAGTCTGGCAAGGCATGATACGCTCGATGCAAAATTGCATGAGTATCAAGAAGCACCAGTCGTTTTGTTGTCTTTTTCTCAGATTTTGCCACTACGCTCATTGTACCAGAAAAGCGATCTCTGCCGCCTTTCTTTCGTTTCGCCTCACAACAGAGAGCGTTATGAAGTGCTTATATACAAGAACAGCGGATTCGCTATTCTCGGGAGCCATCCCCTTTTTTGCCTTGTAGATCGTTAAAGTAATACCCAAAAAGGAGCGCCGCGATAAGAGCAATTGTCGTTATTTTAGGCATTGCTGGTGTTATGATTTCGCCGCTTGTTAATTGAAAAACCGCGAAAACAGCGCTGCCAATTAATGTCATTGTCGCAAGAAAAAGAGTTGCGTATGTAAGAGTTTTGCGCGTACCAGTAAGATCCGCATTTTCACCTCCCGAAGGAAGTACCTTAGGAATGTAGTGGTTCGTAATAAGAAAAACGGGAAACACTACCACAAGCCACGCAATAGACCATCGGAAACTTAAGAGAGCAGATTTAGTGAATTCTACTCCAAAAAACTTATCAATAATACCGAACGAAGTATTTACAAACGCCCACACAGAAATATAAAGAGTGAGAAAAGAAAGTATATAAAGAAAGGTTGCACGAGAACCCTCTTCGCCTTCATGTTCAGAGCCTTCTGGGTTTTCTGCGACAGCAATAAACGCAAGGCTAATCATTTCTTCCCTCCACCCTGCGGCCCGCAGATTATTTGCAATCTCTTCATGGCTTTTTCCTCGAGCAATGCCCCTGCGAACGTACGCTTCAATATTGTTGTTTTGAACAACACCTCCTGCACCGATTGTGTGATTCATAGTTTTAAAATTACGCTACTGCTTTACTGAATAAAGTATACCAATGCTTAAAAAGCTATCATCCTACTTATCAACACATCATTTCTTTTCCATTGAAAAGCAGACTTCGGACACCCTCCGTAACGTGGGAAAAAGTCAGTGAGAGAACTCGCTCATGCGCTGTGGTTATTCCAACTAATTCAGGCCACTCAATCGCAACGACAGCTCGTGAATCCTTGATATATTCGTCCCACCCCAACATCTTCAGTTCAGAAAATTCTTTTAGCCTATAGGCGTCTATGTGAACCAAGCGTTCAAACTTCAGAGAAGTTGGCCTGTCGAGCTTATTGCTCTTTTTTGTTGCGTACTCTTTTTGAATAACAAATGTCGGGCTTGTTATTCGCTCTTGAATACCGAGCTCACGCGCAAGCGCTTGCACAAATGTTGTTTTGCCAGAACCAAGTTCGCCGCTCAAAAGGAGTACGAGCGCTCCTTTGTCTGATGCTGCAGCCCTCCCTTCGTACTGAAGTAGTGCTTGCGCAGCTTTTTCCATTTCTTCAAGGGAAGTAATTTTCATCTTTTCCATAATATCAAACGAAGGAACAATATCTAACACCGTGAGACTAAAAAACACCTACGTCTAGTTGAACGTACTCATTTTCATGCTAGTATCGTGATATATATGATTCGCTTTGATGAAGAGAAGCAGCAAGAGAACGTTCAGATTCTCCGCGCAAAAGAAGAAGAGGATCTCGCTCGAATCCTTTCGGAAAAGTATGGTGTTAAGTACGTAAATCTGGTTTCAGAACAACCCATTGAGCCGGAAGCATTGAAAAATATTGACGAAACAACAGCACGAGAAGCGCACACTGTTGCCTTTGCGGTACTAGGCAGCAGGCTTGGAGTTGGAACAACCACACCTACAGACCAAAAAACCAAAAACGTCATTCAAAGTCTCACAAAAAAGGGTTTTGAGGTTGTGGTTTATATGATTTCTGAGCCAAGCCTTAATAAAGCATTTGATGTGTACGAAACACTTGCAACCGTAAAAGAAAGTAGAGCTGGTGTTCTCAGCATTTCAGCTGAAAATGTATTGAACTACGTTGCTACCGTCAACTCACTTGAGGACTCAGAAAAAGTAATGCGTGAAATACTTGCCTCAACAGATCCGTATCATATTTCAAAAGTAATTGAGGCCATGATTGCAAGCGCGCTCGCTCTCAACGCTTCAGACATCCACCTTGAACCGAACGAGGAAAGCACTCGGCTCAGATATCGTCTGGACGGACTTCTTTCAGACGTGCTCACGTTTGACAACAAGACGTTTAACCAACTTGTTTCGCGAATCAAGCTTCTCTCCGGACTTAAGTTAAATATCAAAAACAATGCGCAAGACGGTAGGTTTACCATTGATCTTGGTGAAAAAGAAGTTGAGATTCGAACGTCTATACTGCCGGATGATAGTGGCGAATCTATCGTCATGCGCGTTTTAAATCCAGAAGCAATCTCAGTTAGTCTTGAAGATTTAGGAATCCACCCAACGATTCTCGAAGTTATTAAAAAAGAGCTTAAAAAGCCCAATGGAATGATTCTCAATACTGGACCTACGGGGTCCGGTAAAACAACGACCCTCTATGCTTTTCTGAAATACGTTCAAAATCCAGAGATTAAAGTTATAACAATTGAAAACCCTATTGAGTATCACCTTCCTGGGATTGTTCAGACACAGACATCAAAGGGCGGCCTGTCCTTTGTAGAAGGACTGCGTAGTATTGTTCGCCAAGATCCAGACGTCATTATGATTGGTGAAATTAGAGATGGCGAAACAGCAACAATTGCAGTGCAGGCGGCACTCACAGGCCACTTGGTGTTTTCAACGCTTCACACAAATACTGCAGCTGCTACCTTCTCTCGACTTATCGATCTTAAGATTGACCCTAAAACACTCAGCGCGGCCATGAACGTAGCAATGGCCCAACGACTTGTGCGGAGGCTCTGTGAGGGCTGTAAAGAAGAGGTTCCGCTCGAAGGCGCAGACAAAGAACTCATTACTTCCCTTGTTTCTTCATTGCCTGAAAATATTGAAAGCCCGGAAGTGCGCACGCACTATACCCCAGTAGGGTGTGATGCGTGTTTCGGAAAGGGGTATAAAGGGAGGTTTGGTATTTTTGATATCGTCCTCGTTGATGACGCCCTCGAAGAGCTTCTTCATCAAAAAGGAAATCCGAGTCAACGTGAAATCGAGGAGGTTTCTAAAAAACAGGGAATCTTAAACATGAAGGTAGATGCTGCATTAAAGATTCTTCGCGGAGAGACCTCCCTTGAGGAAGTTCGAAGGGTCATTGATCTTTAACAAAAAAATCCAAACCACAGGTCTCTAGGCAACACGTTTAGTGATACACTAAACGCTAAGCACTCCTTGTAAGAAACAAACCAGCAGAACGCACAAGTGCGCAACCAGTATGCCCTCCAATAGAGAACCATTAAACCCGCAAAGATTTAATTGCCTAGAGACCTATGAGTTGGATTAGTAACGTTCAAGCCGCGAAATATCAGGAGTATCCTCTGCCAAGAGCGATTTCTTGTGTTGCTCCGAGGAAAGACATTGTGCAACATATTTCCCTGTTTCGCCAGCAACATAAACAACGTAGCATATAATTAAAATTATGTCAACCCCCACCCCCGACAATTCTAGCGCTGAGGAGACAAAGACAAAAAAATCCACGAAAAAACCCGGCGGAGGTAAACACCTTGACTACACACTCCGGCCTGAGACATGGAACGAATATATAGGACAAACTTCCATTAAGGAGAACCTTTCTATTCTTCTTCGCGCAGCAAAAGAGCGAAAACACCCAGCAGAACATATCTTATTCTATGGTCCTCCTGGACTTGGAAAAACCACGCTGGCTTATTTGGTTGCGCTTGAAATGGGCGCACAGATAAAAGTAACATCAGGTCCCGCTATTGAGAAGGTTGGGGATCTTGCGTCTATTCTCACGAACCTTAATCCGAACGACATCCTTTTTATTGATGAGATCCATCGACTGTCAAAAGCAGTCGAGGAGGTGCTCTATCCTGCAATGGAGTCAGGCGTGCTTGATATTATTATAGGAAAGGGGCCTTCTGCTCGAACAATCCAGCTCGAACTTCCTCCTTTTACCCTCATTGCCGCCACAACAAAGATAGCGAACATCTCTGCCCCACTCAGATCTCGATTCTCTGGTGGAGTGTTTCGTCTTGAATTTTATACGGAAGAAGAAATACGTCAGATACTTGAGCGCTCCTCTCAAATTCTTGGTGTCGATGCGCACAATGAGGGGCTTATTGAAATCGCTCGAAGGGCTCGTTTTACCCCCCGTACCGCAAACTATCTTCTGAAACGCGCACGCGATTACGCGCAAGTATCAAAAGCAGCACTTTCTAAAGAAGTAGTAGACAAAACTCTTATACTTCTTGGAATCGACACCCTTGGGCTTACTGGTGCTGATCGTGCAGTACTGACAACAATTATAGAAAAGTTCTCGGGTGGCCCCGTAGGTCTCAACACGATTGCAGCGTCAAACTCCGAAGAGCAGTCAACAATTGAAGACGTTCATGAACCTTATCTTCTTCAGATTGGTCTTATTGAACGAACACCTCGAGGAAGAATTGTGACTATCCGTGCGTACGAACACCTTGGTTTTGATATTCCAGAGAACCATCAGAATCGCCTTATATAATATATAAAAAGAGGGCTACCATATGTATATGGTAGCCCATCACTGCTTCTTTACTAGTTACAGAAATCAAGTACAGGAATTTCTTGTGAGGTCAATGTGATGTCTTGAACAGCGCTTTCAACACGAGCTTCGATGCTCGTATATCCAATCACGGTTGGATAAACGGGAACAACAATGATTGACCGAGGAGCAAACATTTCGCCAGTTTGACCAAAAACCCCTTCTTCTGAAGAGACTGCGGAAACTCCAAGCGGAGAAAGTCTACTTCGTACATTGAAGGTTCTTCGAATCTCCCCGTTTTCATTCTCGCTTGTGCGAGGTGAGAACGATAACAAAGACTCTCTTCCGCCGAAGTCCTCACCAACGAGGCCGATTTCCACGTGCTCAATGTCGCCACGGTACCGAAGAACAATCTCGAGCTCTGTGGTGCGGTCGTCGCAAATTACTGACGTACCATTGTACGTATACTCACTTTGATACCGAGCGCTTTCCAATTTGAAAGCGTCGATATTTCCGTAGATATACACTTCACAGCCAGCAAGGAGTACGACAATAATCGCAATCAGTGGAATGACGGGCGAACGAAGAGTTTTCACTTCTTACCTCCCTTTTTGATTCCTTTTGAAAAGAACGCTTCTTTCAGATGTATTAAAGCACTTATTTGTAAACCTGTCAACTTCACCTTTCAGTAGGTGTGATATAGTATTTTCGTATGTCAGGACACAACAAATGGTCAAAAATAAAACATAAGAAAGCAGCAACCGACGCACAAAAGTCAAAAATCTTTTCAAAATACTCTAAACTCATTGCCCTCGAGGCAAAGAAAGCCCACGGTGACGTTAACTCCCCGGGGCTGAAAGCAGTCATTGACCGAGCAAAAAAAGACAACATGCCGAACGATAATATTGATCGTGCTGTTAAAAAAGCATCTGACCCCGACACAGCTCTCATGGAAGAGCTCGTCTATGACGCATACGGGCCATCTGGCGTCGCGCTTGTCATTACGGGACTTACTGACAACAGAAACCGTGCCGCGGCTGAGGTAAAGCACATCCTTTCAAAAAACGGGGCTTCGCTTGCTGCGCAAGGCGCAGCATCCTGGGCGTTTACCAAAGAAGACGGCGAATACAAGGCAAACACGACTGTCCCTCTCTCTTCAGACGACCTCGACAAACTAAGCTCACTTATTGAGGCTCTTGATGAAAACGATGACGTTCAGGACGTATTTACGAACGCGGACTGGAGTGAATAAAATATAAAAGAACTCTCTCCATCCACTTAATTGTGCGTGATATACTGCGTCTATGAGAATTATCTCTCTTGACCCAGGATATGATCGGCTTGGTATTGCTCTTATCGAAAAAGACGCGAGCGGTAAAGAGGTGCTTCTTTTTTCTACCTGCCACACAACTGAAAAGACTGATTCTTTTGAAGATCGACTTTTTTCTGCAACAAGGGCATTCCGGGAGACACTTGAATTATATTCACCGGATGAATGTGCGGTAGAAAAACTCTTTTTTCAAAACAATCAAAAAACGGCAATGTTTGTCTCTCGTGTTATTGGTGCACTTATCTACGTTTCTCTTGAAAAGAACGTACCAGTATTTGAGTACACACCTCTTCAAATAAAAACAGCGGTTACTGGAAACGGCACGTCTTCTAAGCTCGACATAATGAAGATGATACCCCTCATCATCGCTTGTCCTAAGATTGGAAAAGGTGAAAAGATGCTCGACGACGAGTTCGATGCGATTGCTGTTGGCATCACTCACCTTGCAATGAGACGAATTGCGCTACTCTAATTGCTTCCCTGCCTCTGAGAACGTACACGCTCGCGCACAGAACAGTTCTCCACACTCTCAATCGCTTGCAAAAAAATATTCTTTTGCTACAAATAGTGAGAATTATTCGTAACAATTATTGAGATACAGCTGCTATGAATTCCAACGCATCACATTTTCTTTTTTTTCATTTCGGCGACCAAGGTGCGAAGGAAGAGGGTCTTCAGAACGAAATAGAAGACGGTGATATTAATGAGCTTGAAGACGAAGAAGAGGGGCTTGAAGACGAAGAGGAGGAGGATCCTTTTGAAATTAACACCACGAATCCCTGGGAATACGACGACCAGGATAACTTTTAAAAGCAAAAAAACCGGCATGCCGGTTTTTTTTATTCAATAAGGAGAATTGTCTTACAGTGAAACCTTCGACGTTTTAATCTCCACAAACTTCTTTTTACCAACCTTTAGTTTCTCTGGTCCTTCAATAATAAAAAAGGGGTCCTCGATCTTCTCTTCCGACGGAATACGTTTGATTGAGCCTGTCTTTACAAGTCTTCGGAAGTCAGACTTAGAGGAAACAACACCTTCTCGAACAAGAACGTCTGCGAGAAGTTCACCCTCTGCCCCAAATACTTTTTGAAGTGTTTCTGGTACCCCTTGTTTTTGAAATGTGTGAACAAAAGAATCTTCCGCTTTTTGTGCCGCTAACTCGCCGTGATATATGGAGACGATTTCCCGAGCGAGACGCATCTTAATATCTCGCGGGTTTTTCCCGGATTTCATATCCGCTTCAATATTTTTAATTTCTTCAAGTGGAGTAATTGCTGCGAGCTTAAAGTAATTAAGGATTGAGTCGTCTTTGATAGACATCACCTTCCCATACATATTTTCAGGCGATTCCGTAATCCCTATGTAGTTATCCATACTCTTACTCATTTTTTCTGTTCCGTCGGTGCCTTCAATAAGCCCGAACGAAAGCACGGCCTGCGGCTCGGTTTTGTTTGCCTTCATGACATTGCGCCCTATCAACATATTGAACGTTTGGTCTGTTCCCCCGATCTCCAAGTCGCACGAACCATATATTCGAGCAAGCATATAAGAATCTACCCCCTGAAGTATTGGATACATCATCTCATGCATATAGAGCTCCTCTCCTGATTCGAGCCGATTTTTGAACATATCACGTTCAATGAGTTGCGCATGGGTTGTGTGTTTAAGTGTCCACAAAAAACTACGGAGTGTGATAGCGAAAACCTGCTCCTTTTTAAGATGAGTCTTTTGCATTCGTGAATTTTCAAAATAAAGGGCTTTTCCAACAAAAGAGTTTGCGGGAATTTCAGAAACTCCTTTTTTTCCATTCATTGACGCAGTGAGCTTTAGCTTTGCTCCCTTAGGCGCAACAAGGTCTTCAGGAGAAAGAAACCAGTCTGAATTACGTATCCACGAAAAGGAGGTGTTTTCTAGAATGAGAATCTTTCCGATTTGCTCCAGGTAGGTCTGCATGTTTGCCTCGACCATCTTCTGATCAACATCAGGACGAACCTTGCTCTTACCTGTGGGATCTCCGATTTGCGCAGTAAAGTCTCCAACCAAAAAAATAACCTTGCATCCAAGTTCCTGAAACTTGCGCATTTTTCGCAACCCAACAGCAGTGCCGATATGAATATCCGGTCGTGTTGGATCAACTCCAAATTTTATAATGATATCCTTGTCGTACTCCCCCTTGACTTTGGCTGTAAGTTTTTGCTTAAATGACTCGTCTGGATCAATGAAGCTTTCGACCCCACGCGTAAGCACACTTTCTATGTCTTCAAGCTTGCGTTCTATATCGGTAGACGTTCCTGTCTCTTTCATATCGTCACTATAGCACAAAAAGGTTGCTACGAAAGGGCGGAAGGGCGAAGCTGCCTCTTTCTACCGACAAGCGCCCGTTCGTGATATCATTAAAAAACTCAAGAAAACTAAAAGAATTGATGTTTAAAAAAATACGAAATATTTCTAAAAATAGCGTTTTCCTCGGTGTTGTTGCGGCTCTGATGCTCATCATTTCAGGTGTTCTCTTGTGGGCTGCAACCCTCTCTATTCCTGATATCGCGGCTTTTGAAACACGAAAAGTTGCGGAGTCAACAAAGATTTATGACCGCACTGGTGAAATCCTTCTCTACGACGTCCACGAAAATATACGAAGGACGGTTATTAGTGGTGACGATATGTCCGAGCATATTCGAAATGCAACAATCGCAATCGAGGACGAAGAATTTTACAGTCATCCGGGAATCGATTTCTCTGCTATTGTACGCGCTGTATTAACGAACATAAAAAATGGCAATATTCTTGGAGGCCAAGGTGGCTCCACGATTACTCAGCAAGTTATAAAAAACTCACTCCTCACCAATGAGAAAAAGATTTCTCGTAAAGTAAAGGAGTGGATTCTTGCTATCAAACTTGAGGGTGTATATGAAAAAGACGAAATACTCACGCTCTATCTTAACGAGATACCGTATGGAGGAAATATTTATGGTATAGAAGAAGCAGCTCAGGCTTTTTTTGGTAAAACAGCAGCGGATCTTGAAATAGCAGAGTCTGCCTACCTTGCGTCTCTTCCTCAGGCACCTACCTTCTTTTCCCCGTATGGAAACAATGTTGAGTCACTTGAGGGGCGAAAAAAGACCGTGTTACTGCGAATGTATCAAAATGGTTTCATAGATGAAGACGAGTATAAGGATGCTCTTGAGGAAGACGTTTCTTTTGCTGGTGCTGATGAACGAGGTCTTAAAGCAGGACACTTTGTTATGTATATTCGTGAGTATCTCGAAGAAACATACGGAGAAGAAGCGATACGGGAGGATGGACTCAAGGTTATAACAACACTTGACTATGAACTCCAACGAGAGATTGAGGACATGGTGTACGACTATATTATGGAGAACCAAGGTCAATTTGATATGGAAAACGCCTCCGTGGTTGTTACTGATCCAAAGACGGGACAAATCATTGTTATGGTTGGGTCACGAAAATACTCTGACGAAGATATCGATGGCGCGGTCAACGTTGCAACCCGGCCTCGACAGCCAGGATCAACGTTCAAACCGTTTGCATATGTTACCGCTTTTAAGAAAGGGTTTACGCCCGACACCATCATTTTTGACCTTCGAACACAGTTTTCTACGAACTGTGAGCCTTTTGAAATAACAAAAAGAGAGGACCCGTGCTTTTCACCTGAAAACTATGACTTTGCCTATTCTGGGCCAGTTACGATGAGAACAGCGCTTGCTGCTTCGAAAAACATACCGGCAGTAAAGACGCTATATCTTGCCGGACAACGCGACTCTATTAGAACCGCAGCGGATATGGGAATCACCACACTTGACCCTGTCGCAGACGCCAATCTTTCTCTTGTTCTTGGCTCAGGAGAAGTTAAGCTTCTTGAAATGACAAACGCGTACGGCGTATTTGCAAACGGTGGCGTCTACCACGAACCTGTTGGGATTCTAGAAATCCTCGACAAAGAAGGAGAAACACTTGAGGAATTTGAGGAAAAAGGAGAGCGAGTTCTACCAAAAGAGAATGCGCTTCAAATAACTGAAATACTTTCCGACAGAGGCTTACGTGTCGGAACGTTTGGAGCAGGAACTGCGCTCGATATCCCAGATCCAAATATTGCGGTTAAAACAGGTACGACAAACAATTACGTTGATGTCTGGACTATTGGATACAATACTAATATGTCCCTAGGTATTTGGGGTGGAAATAACGACGCCTCTCCTGTTGTCCGTCGTGTCTCAACCTACGTCATTGCACCTCTTTGGAGAGAAGTTCTTGATAAGGTTGTGGAAAGATATCCAAGCGAACAATTTGATCGACCCGACAATGATTACAGTCGCATCAATAAACCAATTCTCACAGGATCATACACTGGAGGAATCTTTAGTGGAAACAGAATCATTAATACTCAAGGAATTCACTCAATTCTTCACTGGGTTGATACCGAAAACCCTCGTGGTCCTGTTCCAAATAATCCAAACAGCGATTCTCAGTACTCATACTGGGAATACGCCGTTCGTGTGTGGGTAGGAGGACAAGAGAGCTCATTACCACTAGACGGAGACGGTACTCCCTATCCGCCTGACGATTTTGTTGTAAGTGGTCTTGAGGAAGAATATCAACTTGGAGATAGAATTGTTTTCGAAGTAGCTGCTGGTTTTGATATTGAAGAAGTTCTCGTAAATATTGACGGAGAAGAAGATCGTGACTCTCGAGAACCCTACAATCTACGGTTGAGCACGGATGATCTCGAAGAAGGTGTCTATGTTCTAAGGGTAATAGTTATAACAGAAGACGACGAAAGTATGGAAAAAACATTTGAAATAGAGGTTACTGACTAAAAACTATCGAATGTCACTCACCTTATGAGGTGTTACTAATAAAGAGAGCTCGTCTAAGAGCTCTCTTTTATGTAATGAAAGTTCTGTCTTAATAAGAGACGGACAATCAACATACACAACTTTCGATCTGACTTTTACCTGCTCTCTTGAAATAGAATACGAAAGGTGTTTGTCAAAAAGAAGCACAACGGAATCACGAATAATCATGTCGGGGGGCGACATTCGTGTATAACGAGTGAAAAATTCTGAAAGTGATTTCATAAAAGTGACTTTTATTTATTCATTGGCATCACAATATAGGTAAAATCTTTTGATCCGACTCCGAGAAGTACGAGAGGACGTGATGTTCCGTTAAAGAGAAGCTCAACAGAATCACTCTCTATGGCCTGAAATGCGTCTGTAATGTACTTATAATTAAAATCAACAGTAAGTGGCTCTCCTTCCGCTTTTACATCAACCTCAGCCTTATTCTCTCCTATTTCGGCAGAGCGTGTCTCTAGGATAAGCTTGTTTTCTTTTGGTTCAACGGTGAAGGTTACCTTATTAAACTTTCCGGAAAAAATAGTAGCTACTTTAAACGCATCAGTTAAATCTGACTTGAGTACAACAACTTTTGTTGTCGAGGAATCAGGGATAATTTTCTTGTAATCAGGGAAGGACCCATCAACAACACGAGAAGTGACATATAAAGAGCCGTACACAAATGCAATCTGACTCTCTCCAAAGACAACTTCTACTTCATTATCAATTCCCTCAAGAAGCCTTTCAATTTCGAGTACATTTTTGTATGGAATAAGCATAGGATCAAAGTCTTCAACTGATTTTTCGCTTATCTTTTTTTCTGCGAGACGAAATGAATCAGTTGCTACAAAAACAAGCTCATTCTTGTCGTTACCTGATATATAGACACTTGAGAGCTCTGGTTTAATACTCGAAACAGAGGCGCTGTATACGACTGACTTAATACCTTTTCTGAGTTTTTCTGCGTTTATTAAAACAGATGTTCCTGAAACCTGCGGAATCGTAGGAAAATCAGTATGATCAAATGTGTTAAACGTTGCTTTTTGTTTTTCTGATATAACCGTAAGTGTTTTTTCTTCAGCAACAAGTGTTACGTTTTTACCTCGTAGAGAGGAAACATAAGAAGAAAGAGCTTGCGAGGATACTGCTACTGCGCCTTCCTTTTCTGCTTTTACTGGAATTGATATTTCAACACCGAGCTCAAGATTGGTTGCGCGCACAAGAAGCTGACCCCCTTTCACTTCAAGGAGTACAGCTGAAAGAATAGGGAGGGTTGTATTCTTGCCACTTACTCGTTCGGTCTTCCTGAGCGCTTCAGCAAGTTTTGTTTGTACACAATCTATCTTCATAATTTAATTATTAATCTTTTAAGGTCATTAGCACAGTGGATATGTGTATAACATCTTTTTAGTAAGTATTCTATTGCTCATATGAAAAAAGTTTGTTTGGTTCAAATGTGAATAGTGATGTGGATTGTGGATTGTAAAAGTGGAAAACCTTTTTTTGATGTCAGTAATGCACATTCTCTGCACACCTTATTTCGACTTTTCCACCACGTTATACATTAGTTTTCCCCAGGCTTATCCACAAAAAACTTTCTTCTACGAGTTTGTACGGAAAAATATGCCTAGAGCATAGCGCGAATTTGAGAAAGTTCATTAAAGAGCTCAGAGTTCTTCTTGAGCTCTTCTCGCACCCTATCGCACGAGTGTATAACCGTTGTATGGTCTCTTCCTCCTAGTTTTTGTCCAATGAGAGGAAAAGAGACAGCAAAATCTTCGCGAAGGACATACATAATCATCTGTCGCGGACGCACCACCTCTTTTTTCCGTGTTTTTTCAAAGATTGAACGTTCTTCAACGTTATAAAAATCAGAGATAACTTTAATAACATCCTTAATCGCAACCTGTCTTTTAGGTTTGACGCTTGTTTTGGTAATTGACTGAAGTTCTGAGATTTCAAGCTCTCTACCTTTAAGTTCTGATTGAATGATGACCGCATTAAGTATTCCTTCAAGCTCCCGTACGTTTCCTTCTACGGCAGCAGCAAGGTGCTCGGTTGCTTCACGAGAAAGTGGAAAGTTAGATTGGCGTGCCTTTGTAGTAAGAATGGCAACACGAGAGTCGTGGTCAGGAGGAGGAATATCAACGATCATTCCTGCGCCGAAGCGACTTTTGAGACGTTCTTCAAGGTTTTGAATGTAGTTAGGGTGCTTATCACTTGAGAACACAATTTGTTTGTCGGAATCATAGAGCGCATTAAAGAGATGGAAAAGTTCTTCCTGTGTTTTTTCTTTGTTTGAAAGAAACTGTATATCATCCATGATGAGAACATCATACTTGCGATACTTTTCCTTAAAGGCATTAACTCGGTTTGATTGTACAGAGTTTAGAAAATCAACAGCAAACTTTTCAGATGTAAGGTAGAATGCTTTTTTTGCTGGATAGAGCTCCTTCATCTTATTCCCTATCGCCTGAATGAGGTGCGTTTTTCCATGACCCGTGTTGCCGTATATAAAAAGAGGGTTATATGTTTTACCAGGGCGCTTTATGACCGCCTGAGCAGCAGCAAATGCAAGTTCATTAAAAGGTCCAACAACAAATGACTCGAAATCATAGCGAGGATTAAGATTATCCTCTTTATTTATATAGCTTCCGTCAAAAGGAAGTGAAAACTCAGCGTTCTCTGCGTCCCTCATTGTTTTTCGTTCTCGCGTTCGGTTTGCTTTACCAATAAGGTATTCTATATTGCGTATTTCGTTAACGCGATCTCTCACCGCCTTAAGAATTGTTTTATGATATTTGTTAAAGAGCCAATCGCGGACAAATTGATTTGGAACCGAAAGGTAGATGATCCCGTCCTCATGTTTTTGAATGTGCGTATCTTTAAACCAGGTGTTGAAAGTAGCGTTAGAAACAGAAAGTTCTATTTCAACAAGCACACTATCCCAAAGCTCTTTAATGTTCATAGACAATTCACGGCGTTTAGTGCGGCTAATATAGACTAGTATACTACTTGTGGATAAGAAGAGAAAATATGCAAATATAAAGGTGTATTTTTAGCGTCTAAAACAAATACCTGCATAAAACTGTGGATAACGTGGGGATAACATGGGCACAGGAGAATTCCTTGTAGTCAATGAACCTTCTTAAACAATTGACCTCTTGAAAATAGTGCGCTACTATCAAGCACGTAAATAAAAAGCTATGTCAATAACATATCAACCTAAAAAGAGAAAGAGAAAGAGAACGCACGGATTCCTTGTGCGTATGCGAACTGCTGCGGGGCGGCAAACGATAGCAAGGCGTAGAGCAAAGGGTCGAAAGCGGCTTTCTGCATAACTCTTTCTAACAAACCCCCCTTGCGCAAGAGGGGGTTTTTCGTATGCTTAGACCATGATCCCAAAAAGTCATCGACTCACTCGAAAAGAAGTGGACTCACTGTTTGTACCACAATCCCCTTCTCAAAGGAGTGCTTCCACGCGACAAATACTCCACACCACCTCCTTTTTTATTGTTGCGGAACAATCAAAAATCTTTAAGGCTGGGATAGCTGTTCCAAAAAAGGTTTTCAAGCGAGCGGTAGACAGGAACGCTCTGAGAAGAAGCGTGTTTGACGCGCTCAGAGAAGTTGGATTCCTCTCGCTTCCCTATGCAATGTTTGTTTCTGTTAAAAAAGGAGTTTCGACACTGACGAGAAGAGATGTGCTGAATGAACTCACAGAACTGTATACAAAACTCAATCGTTCTGAATAATAAGTTTTTACCTTGAAACTGAACACCCTCTCGTATAGAATGAGCTAATGCTCAACTTCTTTAACGTGGCTTTTTATCAGCCACTCTATAATGCTCTCGTCTTACTCATTGACATACTCCCTTCCGCAGACGTTGGTGTTGCTGTTATTGTTCTCACTCTTTTTGTTAAAACACTCATCCTGCCTCTCTCTATTAAGGCAACGCGCGCCCAGATGAGGCTCAAGATTCTGGAGCCAAAAATAAAAGAAATTCAAACGAAGTATAAAGAAAAGCGCGAAGAACAGGCGGTAAAAATGATGGGTGTCTACAAGGAGGCAAAAGTGAATCCTTTTTCAAGCATCTTTCTTCTCATCATACAGCTTCCTATTGTTATTGCGCTGTATCTTGTTTTTGCACGAGGTGGACTTCCGGAAATTAACAGCGAAATTCTCTACTCTTTCATTCCTTTTCCTGAGAACGTCAATATGAATTTCCTTGGACTGATTGATGTCGCGGGAAAGAGTCTTGTGCTTGCTGTTATTGCAGGAGTTGCACAATTTACACAGTCACATTTTCTCCTTTCTGCGCAGAATAAGGCAAAAGTAGAAAAAGCAAAAGAAGTGACAGAAGAAAAAGAAGAGAAAAAAGAACCGTCGTTTAAGGACGAACTCGGAAAAAGTATGAATATGCAGATGCGGTACGTATTTCCTTTTATTATCGGTTTTATTGCGTATAGGATTTCAGGAGCTGTTGCTCTCTATTTCATAATAAGTAGCCTTGTTACGATTGCTCAGGAAGTGTTTGTAAAGCGAAGGCTTCGTGCTGAAAACGAGGCCCATGAATAAACAAGAAGAGAAAAAGCAAATACAGGAGCG
>Ga0136601_1000201_pt1 | contig 29964 bp, 30 predicted proteins | sample AntRauMFilla2699_FD_181020 | JGI IMG/M metagenome (GOLD analysis project Ga0136601, IMG submission 181020) | Saline lake microbial communities from Rauer Islands, Antarctica - Metagenome Filla 2 #699 | ecosystem: Environmental > Aquatic > Non-marine Saline and Alkaline > Saline | place...
TGATATCGAACTGGTTGAGGAAGAAACGGTTGCTTTCAACTGGGACCGGAACGTACGAATACAATACAGATTCATTGATCACAATCTCTTTACTGGTCTCACCACCAAAGATAGCTGAGACATTAGCGGCACTTGCCGCCTCACCATCAACCACTGGGGGATAGAGGCTGTATACCCCAAAATACATCGCGATTAACAGTGGGATTTGGAGCAAGATCAGGAAAATACTCGCGAACGGATTCATGCCGGCTTCACGGTACGTTTCGAGCATGGCTCGTGACTGGGCTTCGCGGTCGTCTTTGTGTTTTTCTTTCAGCTCTTTTAATTGAGGCTCAATTTCTTTCATAATGCGCTGGGTCTTGGCGGCTTTGATTGAAACCGGTAGTAAAATAGTCTTGACCAAAAACACTGTCGCGACAATCGCCAAACCAACGTCACCACCAGGGAAAATATCGATAAAAAACACCAGTGAGTTGTACACTGGGTCAAAGAAAAATGTGTGCCAAATATAACTAAACATATGTGTCGGTTAGTTTACGTTTTTTTGATCACGTCCGCAATGTGTTTACTGATGTCGACTAGGGCGACTTTGCGCGAGAGAGATGTGTAGGCTGGTTTAATAATGACAATAAACACTCCAGTAGCCTTCTGTGCCTCACACACATAGCGTAATTGCGCGTACACTCGGCGCCGGATCGTGTTGCGGGTGACGGCTTTTTTAGAGACTTTTTTACCCACCACCACCGAACCATGTAGGGCATCTAGTGGGGAATAGATAATGGTGCAGTGAGTAAAATGAAATCGCTTGCCAGTTTTGAAATACTGATCAAATTCTCTGACTGACAAACGAGCTGACTTGGCTAACATATAGTAGAAACTATACCAAAAAGAAATCAGGTAGTCCTACAATATAAAATCCCGAGGTAGTACCTCGGGATTATTATTAGTTAGGCTTCTTGACTGTTAGTTGTGCGCGGCCTTTTCGACGTCTTGCTTGAATGATCTTTCTTCCGCTAGGGGTAGCTGATCGGACAAGGAACCCGTGAGTAGTGGCTCGCTTTTTCTTGCTTGGTTGATAGGTTCGTTTTGGCATATGAATGTTTTAGTGGCGTAACTATACCGAAATATACGTACTTTGCAAGCCAAGGTAAGGACATGATGGTCCAGCAATTCTGTCTAGGCCTAAAGCCAGAATTGGGACATAAACTCATAATAATCATTACATTCCTTTATTCATTCATTATCCACAGATTATCCCCAGTTGCTAATTTTAAATTGAGATACGATCTGAAAACATGGTGCCGAGCCGCGAAAGATTTACAGGTTTTCCACAGGGAGTATAATGCGAATTACTTACAGCGATTATGAATTCTCACACTCAGACCCACCAATCAAATAGTATTGTCAAAACTGAACAAGTTGATGTCAAACAATTATGGGATGATGCGTTGGTTAAGATTGAGCTCGCAATCACCACAGCCAATTTTAAAACCTGGTTTAGAGATACCCATATCGTGACACTCGAAGACGGGTTAGCGACGATCGGGGTACCAAGTGTATTTGTGAAAGACTGGCTCCAGGATAAATTCCAAACCATGATCCTAAAGACGTTGCGTGATCTTACTCCTCACGTACGCAGTGTTGAATATATCGTAGCGCAACGCAACGAACGCAAGCAGGAATCAAACAAAAACCAAACTGTTAATGCCGCACTACCACTCGAGGAGTACTACATTAACAAAAGCGACAACCTCAATCCAAAATACTCGTTTGATACCTTTGTGGTTGGACCATACAACGCTCTGGCTCACGCTGCTGCTAAAACTGTTAGCAACAAACCCGGTATTACCTACAACCCGTTATTTATCTACGGGAAGACTGGTCACGGTAAGACTCACTTAATCCAAGCAGTGGGGAACCATATTAAAAAAACCGGCAAGAAAGTATTCTACGTAACTAGCGAACGATTTGCGGTTGATTACTTTAATTCACTCCAAAGTGGTAGTGCTAATAACTTTAAAGATCGTTACCGACAGTACGATGTTCTAATCATGGACGACGTGCAGTTCCTAGCTACCAAGGAAAAGACCCAGGAAGAACTCTTTCACTTGTTTAATGCATTACACGACACCAATAAGCAGATCGTTTTCTCGAGTGATATTCACCCGGCACTACTCAACGGTATGGAGGAACGTCTACAATCACGATTTGCTCAGGGAATGATTGTCGATTTGCCAGCTCCTGACATTGAATCAAGAGCTGCTATCTTGCGAGCTAAATCAGCCCAAAATAGTATTACACTGGCTGATGATGTAGTTGATCACTTGGCTGCTACTATTGAAGGTAACGTGCGGGAGTTAGAAGGAGCTCTTAACAGCATCATGTGTCAATCACAACTATTAGGGCGAGTGCTCAGTATTGACGAAGTACGAACAATTATCAAAAACAGTTCTCGCCCAAGAAAAACCTTAGCAATTACTGATGTAGTAGAGAAAGTAGCCCGGTATTACGACATCGATCACAATAGTATTTACGAAAAAACGCGTCGAAAGGAGGTCGTCAAGCCGCGACAGATCATTATGTACATCTTGCGGGAAGATTTCCAAATCTCATACCCAGCGATTGGTAAAAAGATGGGTGGCAGAGACCACACAACTGTCATCCACTCCTGCGAAAAGATCAAGAACGAGCTCAAAACCGACAATGAGCTAGACGAAGAAATTACCCAAGTCAGACTACTTCTTAAATAAAACAACAAACGCTCCTTAGGGAGCGTTTGTTGTTTTATCAACAGCGTAATGTTAGTTACTATGTATACAGCTGGGGAAACGTTAGGGATTACAGACAAGTACCTCCGGGGATTGCTGGGGAATAGGTCGTTTTTTCTCCCCAGTAATCCCCAACTTGTCCGCAGACAGATTTCTAATACACAGGTAACCCCCACCTGGACTACAGTCTGTACGCGAGTTACACAAGATATGCACGGTAATTGAGCCTTGACCACAACATTAATTACCACTTTTGCACACTTCCACACCCCTAATAATAAAGAGTAAAATAGGATAAAATAAAAATATGGAAATAACTCTTCTCCACAGCGATTTACAAAAAGCCCTTGAGCTAGTCGGACGTATAAGTACCAAGCATGTCACTCTCCCCGTACTGCAGTGTGTTCGGATTGAAGCTAAGGAAAATGAAATCAGTCTACAAGCAACCAATTTAGAAATTAATCTAGAAGTTCCCTTGCATGGGGAGGTGGTTGAGACTGGAGTGGTGGCGGTACCTACGCAGATTTTCCTGCAAAGCATTCAGTTTATTTCTCAAGAGAAAATTACCCTGCGGGTCGAAGATCAGGTGTTACAGATTGAAAGTAAAAGTACAAACACTTCAATCAAACTATTTTCTCCAGAAGAGTTCCCTGTGGTCCAGCAGCTAATAGAACTGAGCGATACGCTTCAAGGTGCGCAATTCTCCTATGGAATCAAGAGCGTGGCATTTGCGGCCTCTCAGACATCTATTAAGCCAGAGCTTGGGAGTGTGTTTATTCAGCAGAAGAAAGAACACTCTTTAACCTTTGTAGCCACAGACTCATTTCGTTTGATGGAGAAGACGGTTTCCCAAAAAGGATTAAATTTAAAAGAGTCGCTGATGATCCCGCAAAAGAATGCGCTTGAACTGGCGCGGATTTGTGAAGTGGTCGGTGAGGATCCGGTGTTTGGGATGGATGATAATCAGTGCGCACTTCGATTTAAGGGTGGGGTGTATGTTTCAACTCGGTTAGTGTCAGGTACCTTTCCTGATTATGAACAGATTATCCCAAAAGAATTTGTGTCCTACGTCACCTTACTTAAGGCTGATCTGCAACAGTCATTCAAAAAGACAAATATTTTCCTCAATAAATTTAGGCAAGTTACCCTAGTAATCGGAGAGACTGATCTAACGGTCTCGTCACAAAATAATGAAGTTGGTCATACCACTGATACTATTAAAGCTACAGTGGAAGGGGAAGAGTTGTCACTTAATTTTAATCAGCAGTTTATTATGGATCCATTGTCCCATATTCCAGCTGACTCACTAAAACTTAGCTTTGCTGGTATTGGCCGGCCGATGATTTTGCACGGAGTAAATGACACTAACCAGCGTTATTTAGTGATGCCGATGAACAAATAAAAAATTAATAAATGAGCGTAGCGACTATTATGAATTTTGTTTCGGATTCGACCTACCAAGGGAGAAAACCTTGGAACTGGAACGCTCAAGTTTTTCAGGGGTGTGTATTACTAAGTTACTTCGTTACTGATTCGACCTACCGAAGGAGAATCTACCAAACTGGTATCGGGAGTGAATGTTACTAAACTACAACCATCACTATGGAAATGAAGAAACTATCATCTCTCTTTGAGCGCTACCAAAAAATCCTGGTCCCACCACAAGCTTCGGTCGAAAAACGAGTGGCTGAGATCATTTGCGAACTAACTCCTCTACAAATTAAACCGGAGCATATTTCTTACAGTGTTGGGAGTAAAACTATTTCGCTTAAAGTCCCAAGTGTTCTTAAGTCAGAACTGCAGCACCATAAAGCCGCTATCCTTAGTCGCCTTGAGAGTGAAATGGGAATTAAAAATTCACCTAAGACCATTTTATAAATTATTCACCGGTTGTTTCAGTATCGGTTTCTGATGCTTCTGACTCTGTAGTTGAGCTGGTGATCCCAAGGAACGCACCAAATGTCTGCTGGTTCCATTTTTGGACACCATATTCCCAGTTTTCGTACGCCGCATCAGATCGGGGGTTGAACGGTTGGGGGCCAGTTGGGTCAGTTCGATCAACGAAATGAAGGATGGAGTGAATGTTTTGGTACACAGAACTTACGTTTACCGTACTGGTTACTGAGTCGTCGTTCTGGTTTTGCATCGCTTGCAGTAGTAGGGCGGTGTCGATGTATTGGCCACGTAAAATTGGTTTAACACCATCGGTATTAATTTGGGGTTGTGGGAAGGTTTCGGCTGGCAGTTTTTCAAGGGCGATATCCATAAATTCACGCCACATTGGGGTGGTGATTAAACCAGATAAACCACCACCCATTGAGGCGTTATCGTTATTACCAACCCAAGCACCAACAGCAATGTTTGGTGAGTAACCCATAATCCAAGCGTCACGCAGGTTGTTAGTACTACCGGATTTGATAGCTACATCTCGATTACCAAAATCAACCAGTGACCATGAGCCCCATAGAGGGGTTCTTGCTACTCTGTCTGAAAGCACATCACTCACCATATAAGCAATATTTTCGTCCATTACTCGTTCAGACTGAGGGGTGGTTTCTTCAATAATGTTACCAGACGTATCTTCGATTCGCAGGATAGTGCGCGGGGTAGCTTTTTCTCCACCATTAGCAAACACGCCGTAGGCATGAGTCATATCAAGCAATTTAACCTCACCACCACCAAGCACTAAAGTTAATCCATAACGATCTGGATCATTGAGGGTTGTGAGACCCATGTCGGCCATGTATTTAAGTGTGCTATTTAATCCGGCAAGATAGAGTGTTTTAACTGCTGGGATGTTGAGTGATTGAGCTAAAGCGTTACGCATACTGATCGGCCCCACAAACGCGTTGTTGTAGTTTTTAGGGGCGTAGCAAGGTGATTCTGAGGTTGTATTCCAAGGTTCACAGGCTGGAGAAAATTGTGTCTGTACGTCAAACAATATTGTTGATGGGAGGTACCCTTTATTCCAGGCATTAGCGTACACAAATGGCTTGATAGAAGAACCGGGTTGCCGATTTGCTAGTGCAACATTAAAGTTACCGTCAATCTCTTCGTCAAAGTAATCACGAGAACCAACCATAACTAAAAGATCACCATTTTTAGGATCGGTCGCCACTAGTCCGGCATTGGAAGCATTGTATCTGACTGTATTTGAAGCCGCTTTTTGAGCTACGATCCGCTCGGCTTGTTCTTGCAATTCGTAGTCTAGGGTAGTGATAATTCGCAACCCCTGTTCAGCCATGGTTTCTTCACCGTATTGCTCAGCTAACTGCTCGATAACATAAAATACAAAGTGAGGAGCTTTAATGCTAGTGACTGCACTACTGCTAAATGCAACTTCTTCTTCTTTTGCGGCATTAAATTCATCAATGGTTATAAAGCCATTAATACGCATCCGTTCGAGAACTAGTTGTTGTCGGCGGTCGAGCGCATCACGGTTAGACCCAAACGGTGAGAGGTAGGTTGGTGCTTGGGGAAGAGCGGCTAGGTACGCTGCTTGTGCAAGCGACAGTTGGCTTGATGAAGTACCAAAGAAGCTTCTGGCCGCTTCTTCTACTCCGTAGATAGTTCCACCGTAAGGTGATTCGTTTAAGTAGACCTCAAGTATTTCGTCTTTGGTGAGTACTTGCTCTAATTTGATAGATAAAATAGCTTCCTTGGCCTTTCGGCTGAGTTTCTTGTCTCGTTGCAAGACGGAGTTTTTAATAACTTGCTGGGTGATAGTCGATCCACCCTGTCCACCCAAAAGATCACCTTGACTAAGGTTTGTAACAGCTGCTCGTACAATCGCCCGGATATCAATTCCCATGTGGTTATAAAATTGATCATCCTCGATCGCGACGGTGGCGTTTTTAATATGACGTGACATCTCTTCGAGGGGGACCACAGTACGTTTAACATCCTGGTGTAAGTCATACAAAAGAACTTCTCCAGTCCGATCGTATATCCTGGTAGATTGTAGTATTCGTCGTTCTTCAAATACAGATAGATCAGGAATCTCGAGGCTGGATACCCAAATCAGGATGCCGGCTACTACTATAATGAAAACAGCAATCGATATAATGAGTATATCAATAATGATTTCTTTCCAATTTTTTTTAAACCAATTGCCTTTTTGTTTCATGTTTTTGTGGGTATATGGCCAATATTAGCACGATATGTCTAGACACCTTTGTACGAATGTGTGCTAGCATTATTTCATTATGAAATTATCCCAAGAGCTTACTGCCCGCGGTTTTGTTCATCAAACGTCTGCTGATATCGAAGAGATAATTGACGGACCAAAACGTACCATATATCACGGAATAGATCCATCGGCTGACTCTGCTCATGCTGGTAATTTAGTTGTTTGGTATTTATTGCGCCACTTAGCTAAGGCGGGGCACAAAATAATTTTTTTAGTGGGGGGAGCCACTGGTAGAATTGGTGATCCAAAGCCTGATGCTGAGCGAACATTGCTACCAGAAGAGACTATAGAATCTAATTTTGCTAGCATCCAAGCACAAGCGAGAAAATTTATCGCTACCGAAGATATAGTATTTGTAAATAACTATGATTGGTTTAAAGAGATCAAATTCATTGATTTTTTGCGAGACATCGGCAAGCATTTTACGGTTAACGAATTGATTAAAAAAGACGCGATCGCTAACCGTTTATCAAGTGATATTGGACTATCATATACCGAATTCGCGTACCCGTTAGTGCAAGGGTACGACTACCTTGAGTTGTATCGAACGTATGGCAGTGATGTGCAGGTGGGTGGATCGGATCAGTGGGGGAATATTATCGCTGGAGTTGATCTGGTGCGACGTAAAGAACAGGCATCCGTATACGCGTTAACAGTACCGTTAGTAGTTGATAAGGCTACTGGGAAGAAATTTGGAAAAAGTGAAGGTAACGCGGTCTGGATCGATCCAGAAAAAACCACTCCCTATCAATATTATCAATTCTGGCTGAATGCTAGTGACGAAAGTGTGATTGACTATCTTAAATTATTTACCTTTCTTTCACTTGATGATATTGCGGTGCTAGAAAAAGACGCTCAAATGAACCCTGGTGCGAGAGCGGCGCAAAAACAACTGGCTTACGAAGCAACTACACTCGTGCATGGAAAAAATGCGGCAGAAGCCTCAAAAAATGTCTCAGATATTCTGTTTGGAAGTCGTGCGGTGGAAGAAATTTCTGATGATGAAATAGCTATTTTGATGAAGAGTGCACCATCTCTAGATGTTACTTTAAACACCGAACTCGTTGCGGTTTTGGTCGCAGCAGAACTCGCCACCAGTAAAAGGGAAGCGCGTACATTTATTGAAACAGGAGCGGTGTCAATCAATAGTCAAAAAATAACCGACGTGAATACGACCATTAATTCTGACTTATTTAAAAATGGCATTGCTCTGTTGCGTAGAGGGAAGAAAAGTTACTCCGTATTAGTGGTACGCAATTAAAAAACCGGATCCCTTAGGATCCGGTTTTTTAATTACATCTCATCAACATCATCGAAGCTATCGTAATCGACATCTTCAGCGTCGTCTTCAAGCTCTGCATCGTCTTCCTCTTCTTCGTCATCATCAGATTCAGATGCTTCTTTCACGTCTTTGTCATCGATATGTCCGAATCCCTCAGTGTCATCGTCTACATCAGTGTCATCGTCTTCAGTCACTTCATCAAGCACATCATCACCTAATGATGCGTCTTCATCATCTACATCTACATCTTCTAGTTCGTCCTCGTTTGAAAGTTCATCTGTCATGCAAGATTGTTACGTATATTTTGTATCAAATTCATGTGCGATAGACAACTCTATGATGCACAGTTGCGGCGATTTTATACGTTCCGACCAAAATGTGCAAGGCAAGTAATACCAACAGCAATTGCGTCGTACTCGTCGTCAAGGGCGTCGGTTGGTACGTCGGGTATTAATTGTTTAACCATCGCAGCCACAGCGACCTTATCGCTGTTTCCGTAGCCGGTAGTAGCAATTTTAATTGCTTGGGGGCTAAACTCATGGATGGTGCAGCTTTCTTGCATAGCAGTGTAAATAATCACTCCACGAGCTTGAGCGACACCCATTGCTGTCTTGACGTTTTTGTTAAAAAAAAGCGTTTCAATACCAAGGGTGTTAACTGAATGATCTTTGATAGTTTGGGTGATAGTTATTCCGATTACTTGAAGACGCTGATTTAGGGTGGCGGTTTTATCCGTCAGGATACAGGTTGAATAGAGTAATTGTTCTTTACCATTCTCATATTCCATCACAGCTAAACCAACACGATCGTATCCAGGGTCAACAGCAAGTACACGCATATTAATCTGTGGTATCGGCACCGGTGTAGACATTAGTGACGTCGTCTTGTTCTTCAAGCTTCTCTATGAAATCCGCTAATTTTGAGCCAGTTTCATCATCAAGCTCAATTGGAGTGTTGGGCGTGTACCCCTCAGAATCCTTCGTAAAAGCCCAAGCGGCTGATCCAGGAACACCTAACTCTAGCCCACTTTTACTAAATATATGTTTGATTTCTGGTGCTGTGCGGTTATTGTTGTCGGTCACCGCTTCAATGAGTAGGGGGACACCACCCGGCCCGTACCCCTCATAGAGCACTTCCTCCATCGCGTTGGCGCCATCGCCCGATCCTTTGGTTAACGCTCGCTCTATAGCATCTTTGGGCATGGAATCTTTTTTGGCTCGATCAACAGCAGAAATAACGTTAGCAGAATCCTTTCTACCACCAGCCTTTTTGACTTCCATAGTGATAAGGCGAGAGTGTTTTGAGAACAGCTTACTACGTTGTGCGTCTGTAGCGCCTTTTTTATGTTTGATCTTACTCCATTTGTTGTGTCCTGACATAGTGGTATTTTAATGTAAATTTTCTAAATGACTGTAAGCATCTGGACTGGCGGTGCGTCCTCGAGGAGTACGTTCAATCAAGCCGTGACGAATTAAATATGGCTCGATGACGTCCTCGATTGTCGAAGCTTCCTCACCAGTAGCGGCTGCTATGGTGTTGAGTCCAACTGGCCCCCCGTTGAACTTATTGATGATGACATCCAGCACTGCTCGGTCAGGGGCACCAAGTCCAAGTGAGTCGATTTCGAGTAGACTGAATGTCTGATCAACAATCTCTGAAGTTAAATCTGTACTTTCCAGTTGCGCTAAATCTCGACAGCGTTTTAAAAGGTAGTTGGCGGTACGAGGAGTAGCTCGGCAGCGCTTGGCAATACGTTGCAATACTTTATCATCAGGTTTCATACCAAGTAGTTCAGCGGAGCGATCAAGAATCTGAGCAATTTCTTGATCGCTATAGAATTCTAATCGAAATGTTCCCCCAGAAAAACGTGATCGAAGTGGGCTTGATAGTAGTGAGATCCGGGTAGTCGCAGCCACCATGGTAAATGGAGGCAGCTCAAGTTGCACAGTGCGGGCTGATGGCCCTTTTCCAATGATGATATCGAGTACACCAGATTCCATCGCGGGGTAGAGAACTTCTTCGATACTTTTGCTCAAGCGATGTATCTCGTCAATGAATAGTACGTCACCTGGCGAGAGGTTAGTGAGAATCGCCGCTAGATCACCAACCTTTTCTATCGCTGGCCCAGAAGTGGTCTTCATATTAGTGCCGAGAGTTTTAGCTACAAGATTTGAAAGGGTGGTTTTACCTAGACCAGGTGGGCCGTAGAGTAAAATATGCTCAGCTGCATGACCGCGTTCCTTGGCTGCGGTTAACAGGATCCTAAGATTCTCTTTAATCTTAGCTTGCCCAATATATTCTTCCCACGTCTGTGGCCGTAAGGTTCGGTCTAAGTTTTGTGCATCATCACGAGTGATGGTTGGTGGTTTGTCTGACATTACGAGCAGTATAACAAAATATAGTCTGACAGGTACTCGAACTTGATGCCAGGAGTACTCCAAAGGCACCGTAGCTAGTTGACAAATATTTAATCTGTGCTAATCTATTACGGATTCGATAGCTCTCTCGCTTGCAGCCCTGCCAATCTTGGACTGCAGCTCGATTTTTCTATTCCAGACGATAACTCTCTAAGCAACTTGGGTGCGTTGCGAGGGATATTTGGCGCCCGGCCTAGACCGGGGTCGCTGCATATTTCCTTAGCGCGGCATTCACTTTCAATGCGGAAGCCTTGCTTAGAGAGTTATATTCTTGAAAGAAAAAGCGTGTAACGACTATATCGAAGATAGCATAGAAAAACTCATCACGGTCTTGACCGCGATGAGTTTTACTTTCTGAATCAGACAACATGCGACAAAAAGTCATCATCAGGCGATATCTCGTCAGTGTCGGCTGGTTTATTAATAGCGCTAGCAATATTGTGGGGTAGCTCAATGACACGTTCTAGTTCTTGCATTGAGGTCAAACCACGTATTAATTTCTCTGTACCGTCATGTAACATAGTCGGAATACCTTGGGGTCGAGCGGCTTCGAGTATCATATGTTCCCGAGGGTCGCGCAGGACAATTTCTTCAACTGCTTCGTCCATTACGATTGCTTCATAAATACCGCTACGACCGACAAAACCACTGTGGCCACATGTAACGCACCCAGGTGCAGTAAATAATTCTGTATATTCTGGTACCGTATCTGGATGCGGGTGATCTTTCATGATGAAATCAATCATGGCGGCTTCTTCTTGGGTTGGTACGTGGCCAACTTTACAGTGTTCACACAGTAACCTGATCAGACGTTGACCAAGCATGAGGTTCAGAGAACTACCAAAAATGCGTGGATCTATTCCTAGATCCATTAACCTAGCAAAACCAGCCACAGCACTATTGGTATGTAATGTAGAAAATACCAAGTGACCAGTTTGGGAGGCGTGAATAGCTGTTTCTGCTACCTCACGATCGCGAATTTCTCCAATTAGAATCACATCGGGATCTTGTCGGAGGATAGCTCGCAAGCCAGAAGAAAAAGTGTAATCGTCCCCGGTTTGCGTTTGGACGATTCCATCAATTTTGTATTCAACCGGATTTTCAATTGTGATGATCTTTACTCCTTCGGCGTGTACTTCTTGGAGGAAGGCGTACAGGGCAGTGGTCTTTCCAGATCCAGTTGGTCCGGTGGTTATAATTAAACCGTTTGGTTTTTTGAGTTGTTGAGCCACAACGGCTGCAATGTGTTGATTGAGCTGTAGTCGCTCCATTTTGAAACTTGCGACACTCGGATCAAGTAAGCGCATCACAATGGATTCACCAGAGGCCCCCGGAATAACCGACGATCGCACCTCAACTTCTTTTTCCTCAGTATCAAAAGTAAACCGACCATCCTGAGCAGCAACCTTAGTATTGAGTACCATTCCAGACAAGAGCTTCAGTCTCGACATCATGCGGCCATACATATATTTATCGATATCTACGATGTCATGAAGTACACCATCAAAGCGGTATCGCAGTCGAATGGCATTTTCTTCTGGTTCAATATGAATATCTGATGCGCGGAGCGCCAGAGCCCCAGCAAAGATAAGTTCTAGCGTGGCTGAGATACGGTAATTGTTGTTGGCTGAATTGATCTCTTTAAGAATTGTTAGAATATCCTCTTTTTTATTGATGCGTCTGGTGAGGGTAGCGATATCTTCGGCACTAATTTCAAACACCCCCTTTTTTTCTGCAGTGGAGTTGGTTATGTCTTGGTATCGAATCCAAGCATGATCCAAACTACTCCGTGACGTCATGTATACGTGCAAGGTATACCCGTCAGTTTGTAATTGCTGCAAAGCTGATTTAGTTTCACTGCTAGTTGGATCAAGGACAGCTACCGAAAGGGTCTTTTGGAGGATGTCGAATCCGGTGAGTTTAGCATCCCTAGCTAATTTTTCTGGTACGGCAGCCAATGCTTCTGGATTAATGGTATAACCATGCAAATCAATGTGTTCGTACCCTAATTGAGGGGCGCGTGAGGCGGATGCGCGCTCTTCTTCTTTGGCGCGGAGATTGGCGATTTTTTCATTAAGACCCTTATCATCAAATTGCAACATATTGTTTATATCGTAGCACGTTGCTATAGTGCAGATTATGGAAAAAGAACAGTTCACGGTAGCGACACCCTTTGAGTTTAACGTCGTGATTGATACTGTGTTAGAAAAAGCTGCAGCTATACCTGATCGAGCGACCCTCGTGACGTTAGAGGGTGATCTGGGCGCCGGAAAAACTACCTTTACCCAACAACTAGCATATTCATTAGGTATTACTGAGTCAGTTGTTAGTCCAACGTTTGGGATTATGAAATCCTACGATATACCTAATAATGAATATTTCAATCAGTTAATTCACATCGATGCCTATCGAATCGAAGATATTTCTGAGACTGGACCGTTACGATTTGCTGAGTTATTGCAGCTTCCGCGCACTTTGATTTGTCTTGAATGGCCAGAACGAATTGCAGAAGTGCTGCCAACCGAAAAGATCGTGGTCACTATTGAAATAGGTGATGGGGAAGAGCGACAGGTGATGGTGAAGCAACAATAAATTTAAACTGTACGTATAATATTGAATTAAAACGCATAGGCTGGAATATGGCGTTACATATACGTTACTTGTTCTGTATAGCAATCCCTTTTCCGGAGAAATAGATCATAAATTCTTTTGCGGAAACTGTGTGGTTGCTTTGGGTTTGATTATTTTCAAAACCAGAGGGGTTGTGAAATGTGATCGTCTTGTCTTTTTTATTATAACCAGTAATTAAGACGAGATGGCCACCAACCTGAGTGGCTGGTGCGGAAACATACCCGCTTAAATTTGGATTAACCGATGCAATAAAGAGTCGACGTTTGGCTAATAAAAAGCATAGAGACTTAAAAGAAATTTTGGTGTAAATCACCCCTTTCAAATTAAATTTTTTCAACCATTTAGTATACGGAGCGTACTGCATGCCCGAGATACCCTCACCGTCTTTTTTATATACACCAAATGACCCTGCGTCTCGAGCTAGCGGAATAATTTTAAAATCACCCTTTTTATAAAATTGTAATGTCATCAATGTGCAAGCCATACCACAGATTGATAGTACCCATCGTTCATATTCTTTGACTGAACGAGCGCCTGAATCTTTCCACATAAGATCACGTTCAATCGGTTGATTGTCTTTTAGTACCATCTCGGCCCAGCTTGGATTAGCGAATTGCGATACATACGCTACTGGTAGTCGCACCCTATCTGGGGTACGAGTAACTAACGTCAGTACTTTTAGTACTAGGTTGTTAAATAGTATTTTTATTTTATGAAATAGTTTCATGTAGGCTCAGTGTAACAAAAAAGTTATACTACAAAGTATGGTAAAGAAAAATATCCCAACTCTCGTATTACTTGACTCACACGCTATTTTACACCGTGCGTACCACGCTTTACCTGATTTTACCTCACCAACTGGGGAACCAACCGGAGCGCTCTACGGAGTGACGACTATGTTGCTAAAAATCATTGAGGATTTTAAGCCCCAATATATCGCGGCTTGTTACGATTTACCTGAACCAACCTATCGACACGAAGCGTATAATGCTTACAAAGCTGGCCGCAGTAAAACTGATGAGTCTCTCATTTCACAAATCAACCGATCAAGAGATATTTTTAACTATTTTGGAATTCCAATTTTTGAAAAACCTGGATTTGAGGCAGACGACCTGCTGGGAACAATTGCGCATTTAACGAAGGATAACCCTGAGCTCAAAGTAGTAATTGCGTCTGGTGATATGGATACTCTACAGTGCGTTGATAAAAAACGAGTGGAAGTATTTACCCTCAAGCGCGGTATTACCGATACTATTATGTACGACGAGGCAGCGGTTAAAGCTCGGTTTGGATTTGGTCCGAAAATGGTAATAGATTACAAGGGATTGCGTGGTGACGCTTCTGACAATATTCCAGGGATTCGGGGAATTGGTGAAAAGACAGCTACTACTTTGTTGACTACGTTTGGTACTTTGGAAGATATTTACAAAAAACTTGAAGCTAAGGGCGGCGAAGAAAAATTTATTGCCGCTGGGATTAAGCCAAGAATTATCGGATTACTACGTGATGGAAAAGAAGATGCTGAATTTTCAAAGATGCTAGCAACGATTCGGATCGACGCGATTGATAGTTTTGATCTCGGATCAACTGAATGGCGTGAACATGCTCAAGTCGAGCAGATACAAAATTTGTTTAGTGAATACGGATTTCGTAATATGACGAGTCGGATAGAGCGATTATTTAATGTTGTGTTGGTGGATCAAGCTGCTGAAGAATCCAAAGTTGGCGAAGCCGATATTAAAAAAGCCGCAATTTTATTATGGCTGCTTGAAAGCGAGCGCACCAATGCTTCTTACCAAGATATTATCGAGTACGGCCGATCCTTTTTAGATGCTAAAACCTGGCAAGAAACAGTGGCTGCAATGGAACAAAAAGTAAAAACTGAAGGTTTGTGGGATTTGTATATACAAATCGAGCTACCATTGATTGCGGTGTTAGAACAAATGAAAGCTACGGGAATTATTTTGGATGTAAAATATCTACAAAAACTTTCTACGAAACTACATAAAGAACTCGCCACCTTAGAAGTATCAATTTATAAACACGCTGGAGTAGAGTTTAATATAAACTCACCAAAGCAGTTGGGAGAAATCCTTTTTGATACGCTCGAGTTGAAGCCAAAAAACGCCAAGAAAACCGGGGGAGGGCAACGCAGTACTAAAGAATCAGAATTAGAAAAGCTACAAACTGAACATCCGATCATCGCTGATATTCTGCGCTACCGAGAACTAAAAAAACTAGTCTCAACCTATATCGATAATTTGCCAGAAATGGTGGGCGCAGACGGTCGTCTCCATAGCACGCTTTTGCAGACCGGTACGTCTACTGGTCGAATGGCGAGCAAGGATCCAAATTTGCAAAATATTCCAATGCGAACTGCCGAAGGGCGTATGGTCCGCGGTGCGTTTGTGGCAGAAAAAGGCTATCAATTAGTTGCGATTGATTACTCACAGATCGAATTACGCATTGCGGCGATCATGTCCGAAGATCCGCAGATGATCGAAATTTTCAAACGCGGAGAGGACGTGCACAGTGGGGTAGCGTCACGCGTATTTGGGGTAAGCGAATCAGAAGTAACCGCGGACATGCGCCGCAAAGCTAAGGTGATCAACTTCGGGATTTTGTATGGCATGGGGGTCAACGCCTTGCGGACAAATTTGGGCGATGACACCCCGCGCGCCGAAGCGCAAGAATTCCTCAATGCGTATTTCAATACGTTTACCCGGTTGGCTGAATTTCTTGAAGAAACCAAATCCTTCGCCCGCGAGACCGGCTACACACAAACTATGTTTGGCCGCCGCCGCCACTTTGCAGGTATCAGCTCACAGGTACCATTCATCCGCGCCCAAGCCGAGCGGATGGCGATCAACGCGCCAATCCAAGGAACTGGTGCTGATTGTATGCGGGTCGCGATGCGTCAGATTCATGAGTACATTGCAGGATTAAAAAAACCAGCTGACATCCGCATGCTACTTCAGGTGCACGACGAACTCGTGTTTGAAATCAAAGATAGCGAAGTTAAAAAAGTCGTACCAGAGTTAGTGAAAATTATGGAAGCTGCTCTGGCTGGAAAAGATGATCATAGCGTGCCGTTGGTGGCGGATGTGAAAGTGGGGGAGAATTGGAATACAATGAGTGAATTAGGATAATGATATGTTGAAACTTTATTTTGGTAGCGACAGACAAAAAGTACGTGATGCGGCGACTAGTTTTTTTGAAGCTGGTGCTGCACCAGATGCAACAATCACTACGCTCGACTCCCAGTCATTTGTAACTGGGCAGATTGCGGACGCACTAGGAGCAGCGTCATTGTTCGGGGGAGAGGAGTGGTTTGTGATTGATACTCCATCAGCCAATGCGGATCTGGCAGAAGAAGTGAAACATTCACTCAAAGAAATGAGTGAATCCGCCAACACGTTTGTGATCCTGGAAGGTGCACTACTCGCACCAGCTAAAAAGTCTTTTGCCAAGTACGCTGACAGTAGTGAAGAATTTACCGCAGATAAAGCAGAGCGGTTTAACACCTTCGCGATGGCAGATGCCTTAGCGCAAAAAGATCGGCGGCAATTGTGGGTGCTGCTGCAAGCCGCAAAATCAAATGGTCAGTCAGCTGAGGAAATCATAGGGATTTTGTGGTGGCAGCTAAAGGCGCTGCGATTAGCTAGTGTGACAAAAACCGCGAGTGAAGCCGGTATGAAAGATTTTCCATACAATAAAGCCAAACGTTCACTAACCAAATTTGCGCCAGGTGATGTGACGAGCCTTTCTCAATCATTGCTCGAGCTGTATCACGATGGACATGGGGGAATCAGAGATATAGATCTAGCCCTTGAAGAGTGGGTATTGTCGGGTAAATAAAAATCGATGACAAATGTCATCGATTGTAATCAGGCTCGACCATAGGCTTCGGCAATGGCTATCTGTATAGCATCTTTTGGAGCTTGGTCCCCGCAGACTACTAGTTGTATTGCTGGGTAATATCGCTCAGTGCCCATAATTGCTGCACCTATCATGGTGTCGATTTGTTGAGACTCAGCAACCAATCCACCAGTTAAAATCAAACCATAGCGGTATAGCATCATCTGCTGTTCAACCCAATAGTTAAAAGCACCAGCCCAACATCTATCGTTGATGAGGTTGGCGAGCTCATATAGCGGTGGAAGGTATTTTTCTGTTACCTCTAAATCAAACGTGCAGATTAATCGTAGTGTTTCGTCATAAGCTGACCATGCCATTGTAATTTGGTAGGTGTCCCATTGACCCGAAACAGCCATGGCTATCTGCTCGTCGGAAACACGCTCGAATGGCCAATCGTTTGTATCAGCCAACATTTCAACAATGTCAATTTGGTTTTGTTCGCTATGTCCTGAAAAAGTTCTATTTTTCATAGTTCACCCCCCTCAGTGAATCAGTTCTTTCTATATTGAGTTATACACTAGTTTTTGTATAAGTATCAAGTGGTACTATATTTGTATGAAGCAACTTGCAGAGAAATTATTCAGTGATCAACCTGGTACAACCCATCATTTGGTAAATGATTTTTTCGCACTATTGACGATTATTTCGATTATTTCTTTGGTACTAGAAACAGTCCCGTCTTTGTCAGGTTATAGCCAAACCTTTTTGATTATTGAGTGGGTGGCGGTACTGTTTTTTACAGCAGAATATATTGGTAGGACAGTCGTATCAAAACCTACGTGGCGATACCCGGTCAGTTTTTTTGGGATTATAGATCTTATAGCGATCGTGCCGACCTTCCTGGGACTAGGTAACTTTACGTTTCTTAAATCAGCCCGGGCGTTGCGAATCATCAGACTACTGCGGATGCTTCGGTTGGCAAAAGTTGTGCGTACTGGGGTGAGTGAAGACAGCATGGGTGTGTTGTCTTTGAACGTACTGATTTATTTCGTTGTACTAACGTTTGCGTTGTTGGTGACGGGTACGGCGATGTATCTGGTCGAGCCAACCACAGCCGCGTTCGTGAGTATTCCCGCTGGGATGTGGTGGTCACTGAAAGTGTTCATGGCCGGGATTCCGGTGGTCGAGCCGGTGACGCAGCTGGGTGAGTTTTTCTTCGTGTTGACGCGGTTTGTGGGGTTGATGTTGTTGGGGTTGCTGATTGGGGTGATAGGGAATGTGTTTCGGGGGTTGCTGGGAGGGAGGGGGTAATGACAGCCATTTGACTTGTCATGCTGTTAGGTGGCGGCGCTAGTGGTTCCAAATCGCTAACTATAATTCTGCACTTCGCGTAGATTCTAGAAAGCCTTCGGGGCTATCGACTTTCCTTCAAGGGGTCTCGGTCCTTACAGGACCAGTATACCTTTTGGATATATTTTCCTTTCAGTCAAATCTACCTCAAAAGCTTTTCGAGCCCTAAACGAAAGTCTCCCAGACTTTCGATTCAGGCGCACAAATAAAAAATCCCCATAGGGATTCTTTTGTTGTGCGCCTTCAAGGGCTCGAACCTTGGACCATCTCCTTAAAAGGGAGCCGCTCTACCATCTGAGCTAAAGGCGCATATTTTGTTATTACTGTAAAAGTGGCAAAACTATAACATTTTGCACTCAAAAATCAAACGATTTCGGTTATCAGTCTGATACGCTACTAGCAATGAAATATATCATCCTTGAAAACATCCGCAGCGCCTACAACGTCGGGGCTATTTTCCGGACCGCTGATGGAGCTGGGGTGAGCAAAATATACTTGGTTGGGTATACTCCCAGACCGATTGATCGGTTTGGTCGAGTACAGCCCGAGATTCTTAAAACGTCATTGGGAGCGAGTGCAGAGATCGAGTGGGAACACGTATCAAGCAGCGAAGAGCTGATTATTCGACTACAGTCAGCTGGATGCGATGTGGTTGCGGTAGAGCAAGACCCGCGTTCGATAGCAATCGTTGATTTTGTTACTCCAGCACACGTAGCGTACATCATGGGAAATGAAGTAGTGGGAGTGGAGTCAGACACACTGCAACTGTGCGACACAATTATTAATCTCCCGATGCTCGGACACAAAGAATCGCTGAATGTTTCGGTCGCTGCTGGTATAGTTATGTATCATGACTTGGTTCAAAACTAATTGGATGGGACGGTGGGTGATTGCTGGCGGACTACTTGGGGTCGGGTTTGTGTGGCCGATGCTCTGGATGCTCGGAGTTGTTGGTATTGCCTATGTGATACATCTCACTTTACGTGAACAGTCATACAAACGTCTCCTGGTTGGATCAGTAGTAGCGTGGACTATTAAGTCGGCCCTAGCGCTGGTATGGTTTTGGAGTGTGTATCCAATTGAATGGTTGGCGATTGGTTTGGGTGGACTACAGTTACTCTTGATTTCTGTCTGGTGGTTAACGGCGGCACTCTGGTTGGGCTTGGGAGGGATAGTGTTTGGTGGGGGAGTCAAACTGGCGCAGCAGTATCTATCGACAGCTGGTTTGTTTCTAACAATTCCTTTTATATGGATTCTGGCTGAGTTGTCTGGTTCGATAGTCTTTTCTATTATCACCATTGGGGCTGGTGGGACTATTACAACGGCTTTTAGTTTTGGGTACGTGGGCTACTTGGCGACGCAACATGAATTATTGATTCAGGTGGCTCGAATCTCCGGGGTATATTCACTCGGGTTTTTGATTGTACTGCTTGCGGCTGCTGCAGTGTGGGTCTGGCAGTACAAAACAGGGTATAAACCATTCGTATATATGCTTGTAACAGTATTTATCTTAACTAGTTTTGTCTCTACTAGAAATAACATTGAGCCGATAGCTGGTGCCTCCTACACTGTTGCAATTATTGATACTGCTTTCCCGTTGTTGGAACTGCGCAGTGCAGACGGTCGGAAGGCAGCACGAGAAAAACTCGAAGAGGCAATGCAGACAGCGTTAGCACTGCAGACAGATTATATTTTACTGCCAGAAGACGCTCGTTATTTTAGTCAGCACCAAGATGCGGCGTTAGTGGGAGCACAATTTGCATTCAGATCCAATAATCAAAATGTAGTGATTGTTGACAGTGGTCGCGCTGGGGCTGACGAAAAAGTTGTGTTGCAGTCTTTTGTGTATAACGGCGTCAATCAGTTGATTGATCAGTCACAAAAACGCTACCTGGTGCCGCAGGGTGAATTTATGCCAGCCCTCTATGCGGGAGCATTGCGGCTGGCGGGACAGGGTGCGGTGGTTGAGCAAGTTACGCAATCATTAGCGTACGAAGTCGGATCAGATTTGAATCAGGCTGATTATGCAACGGGTTCTCCGGGGGTACTGTTTTGTTTTGAAAGTGTTAAGCCGTGGGGTGTTCGGCAGATTATGCAAGAGCGGGGAGATGTTCCATTTGTCGCGCACCCAGTTTCCCATGCCTGGTTTCATCAGCCACAGACTCTCTGGCACCAGCTCGATAGCATGCTGCGCGTACAAGCAATCTGGAATCAGCAGTACATTGTCAGTGCCGGAAACCATGTACGGGGATACGCCGTGACTCCAGCTGGCACAATTGTGTATCCGCAGTCGGTAGCCAGTGGTGATAATTGGCACGTCGGTGTTCTCACCGTACCCAAGGTAGATCGTTAGGGTGTAGTGTAATAAAAACCGTACATGCCAGCCGCGTCTTTTACTGGCACGTCAAAAGGATTTAGATACGTGGATTGGATGGTGATTGTACTTAGTGCAGGAACCGTAATTGGCGTTAATGAGAGAGGAATATTCCAGTCGGACGGATTGGCTGCTGGCTCAGCAATAAATTGCTCAACGGGTGCATTGTCTAATAGCACAGTGACGTCCTGACCGCCTTTCTGGGGCCAGAAATTAGCTCCACCAAGAACGATGGTGGTAGAGGAGGTGAATTGGTAGCTGGCACTCGGTTCGTTATTTTCAGCCGTCTTTATAAAATTTGTTTCTACCGAACTGGTTGGTACAACGAACGCTTGATGCGGCAATGGTGGTGCACAAGGACTGTCATCGAGCCGCAGACGAATAAAATCAACTGTTGTGGTATGACTATCATCAGTCATGAGTGTCACTACTAGAGTTGGTTCTAACGTGCTGTTGGCAGTGTGCGCACCATGCGGCTCGGCTTGGGGATGAGCCATAAATTCGACGATGAGTTGTTCGCCAGCGGCGAGAGGAATGCCGTAGGGAGCAGGTAATTTGGTTGGTTCTAGGGTGTGGCGAGACGCTGAGTATATCTCGTGTGCACCGCCGTCTTTCATAAAATGCCAGGGACAAATAGTCGGAATCCGGCCGACCACACTGACTGATACGTGATGCAAAATCGAACTATCAGCCCCTTCCATGGCCACGGTAAACCCAGTCACAACAGTGTCTTCCTCTACACTAATAAGCGGTGAATAAAACCAGTGACTGTTAGGTCCGTCTGGTGTTTCTGGTCCGTCGTTAGTCGGAATTATTTTATGGGTGGCTGGCATCCGAATTGTGATAGCGGTGTCTGAGCGGATACTGCTGATTGGAGTCGTGGTCGCATCTCTGAAAGACGTTTGTATCAACCCGTAGGCAATCACTGTTACCCCAGTGAGGAATCCAAACAACATGAGTACTATGGTGTTTCGTTTCATGTGTGTGCAGTATACAGGTTAGTTAGTTTAACAACCCTTGAACCGTTGCAGCATCACTCCAAACTTGTTTGGTTCCGTCTGGACCCATGATGTAAGGATCAGTGCCTTTACCGCTAACCAAAACGTAGCCGCCGTCTGGACAATCAGCTATGGCGGTTTGGATTGCGGTCCGACGATCCATGATGATTCTGACTGCTGCTTCAGGACTCATGCCGTTTTTCATCGCTTGCACGATGGCTAGAGGGTTCTCATCGTAGGGGTCTTCGTTGGTGAGGATAACCTGGTCGCAGTATTCCTCGGCAATTGCGCCCATCTCGGGTCGCTTCCAGGTGTCGCGTCCACCACCGGTGTTACCCAGCACTCCAATAATGTATCTACCGGCAAATGCCTGGTAGAGCTGCGTGAGTGAGTCTGGGGTGTGGGCGTAGTCAACCACTACGGTGATTTTCTTGGGAGCATCAGTCGGTGAGTGAAACTGCTCGACACGACCGGCCACGGGTGGCAATTTGGCCAGACTCTCGCGGATTGATTCGAGCGATACGCCGATAGAACGCGCGTAAGTAATCGCGGCGAGGGTATTGTAGACGTTAAACACACCGACGATGGGTACACGGATGGTGACGTTGTCGATGACCATTGTGACGGAGTCTTTTTGTAGAGAGTGCAGTGTGAGGTGGTTGAGACGATAGGGCAGTAGACGCTCCACTTCGTAATTAAGGAAATCCTGCCCGTGTTCATCGTCGACGTTAGAGACCAAGGTTCGAGGTCGTTTGGTGCTGTTTGCCACGGCGGCCGCCAACCGCAGTTTGGCGGCTTTGTAGTTGGCAAACGAACCGTGTGATTCGATATGCTCTGGGGTCAGGTTGGTAAACAAGAGCGCGTCAATCTCAACAAATTTATGCCGAAACTGCTTGGCTCCTTCCGAGGTCATCTCAACCACTGCGTGGGTGCAACCAGCGTCGACCGCCTTGCGCAAAAACCGCTGGATGAAAAACATCCCCGGCATGGTCATTTTGAATAAATTGCGTTCGCGCTCGTCCCCGTAGGTAAACTGAATGGTCGAGAGGGAGGCCGTCTGGTATCCGGCTCCCCGCAAAATTTGCGCGAGGATCTCAGTGGTGGTTGATTTACCTTTGGTGCCGGTGATGCCGATAACGGTAATCTCTCGGGATGGGTGTTTAAATTTTACCGCTCCTATATATGCCAACGCGTAGTGGTAGCTAGGCTGGAGTAGACGAAAGACTGACTGGGGAATATATTTTTTTAGTGTGTGTCGGAAATTACTCATGATAGTTACGGTAGTTGGTGCAAAGCCTTCTTGATAATCTGATTGACCGAGTCGCCTTCTTTGGTGTGGGTGGCGACGGTTTCTCTGGCGGCTGCCACATCGTACCCGAGTGCGATCAAGGCATCAATCGCATCGGCTTGAGTTGGGTCAATCGACCTACTCGTAGTTGTAGCGTCTACTAGATCGCCTAATTTGTCGTGCAACTGAGTAACAATATTTTCGCAGGTTTTCTTCCCGATCCCAGATAATTTGTGTAGCTGGGCTGGTTCGTTGTTGGATATTTGCTCGATCAGTAGGGTGGGGCTGGCTTGCGTCATGACTTGGAGAGCAGACTTTGGTCCAACTTTGGGTACTTTTAATAACAGCTCAAACAATTGACGCTCGGTATCAGTGGTAAATCCGTATAAATCAAGCGCGGTTTCGCGGACTGCGAGATAGGTATACAGCACCACGTCTTCATTGATTGTGTACGCAGTGCTATTTGTCGGGGTGTGGACCAGGTAGCCAATACCGTGCACCGCGACCACGATGGCATTATCTTCTAGGTGGGTAATCGTTCCGTGTAACTGACGTATCATTACTCTATTGTACTACGTCACAAACGACCTCGGAACTCTTGCCTTTTTGGCATCAATACGGTACAGTACGCCCACTTTAGAGAAATATATATGCCAATTACTACCGGAGCCAAAAAAGCCTTACGAGCCTCAGAACGCAAAAAAGTGTTCAATATTCGTCGTAAGTCAGTAATGAAAGACATCACCAAGTCAGTCGACAAGGCTGTGCTAGCCGGTGACACCAAAAAAGCTGAAGAACTACTTCCAGCTGCCTACAAAGCCATCGACAAAGCCGCTAAGCGAGGAGTAATCAAAGAAAACACCGCCGCTCGAAAGAAGTCGCGACTGTCAGCTCGAATCGTCAAAGCTAAAAAGTAGTCTGCACTAAAAAGCTTTAAACAAACCCGACACTGTGTGTCGGGTTTGTTTTAGAAAAGGTGCACGAGTATGTCTGACGTGAGGGAATTAGGTAACATTGTAAATGTCGTTCTAGAACAAGTGATTATTAAAATAAAAAGCCGCCGACCCTATAGGGAAGGCGGCAAGGTTCAGCGGCCGCTGTAGATGGACATACCATCCAAATCAAACAAGTCAGCTGCTCTTCGAAGAACACGGGCGCGACCCTCAAGAACATTGGCGGATGCCTCAAGTACCAGATGTATACGACCCTTGAACGCTTTCACGTCAGACCATTTACCTGACTCGATTCGTTCTTTGATACGCGGATCTTGCCAGTCCACAACCTCAACTTTGAGATAAGAAAGATTGAAGACATGGGGGTCATAACCGTACCGATGCTTCTCAGCGCTCTTGTAGTAGTTCTCCGTAGGCTTCCATAAAGCGGTAACAAAGTACAACTGCTCATTTTTCCATACAGTAGAGCCGAAGTATCGACTCCACCCATCACTTTGGATGGTGTTCCTCGTCGACTGTCACTATTTGGGACTTCTGGGATGTCTTTCCAGTCAGGAAAATCAAAGTCGAACAATGCGAGGTATTGCAGTTGGTACGGTGTGCGTTCGGGAAGAGCGGAGCCTATTCGCATTGTGCTAGCTTCTCGACGTAACCAGCTTCTGTATCCTCTACGCGATTTGGGTTCGAATCGAAGCAAGCTAGGCAGGCTTTCTAGTCCCTCGGACACTCTGTCACCCTTATTGTGAAGCGATTTCACCTCGACCTGCTGCATGCAGCGTTCGTAGAAACGAACGGTTAGTTCTGGTGTAAAATAACTTTCAGGTACAGTGAGCCTTTCGTCACCGAATAAGTGAGCGATAGGGTCAATATCTTTGGAAGATCACGGTGCGTAACCGACATAGTTGCCTCCTTGGCAAATAGTTTCAGATATGGAGTACGTAACTCCAAAAGCACTATGCATCAAACAAGTTTTAAATACAAGAAAAGTTCGACCACCTCACTCTCTATTGGAAAATCAGCAAGCTATTACTTGCTGATTTTTGCTGGCGGACTGTCTCGAGTTAGAACCGTGGTTGATCAAGCTCTGCTTGACCGATTCAGTTATATTTTAAATTCAATTCGATAGTGTTTCGTACGCAGTCTAATTAATCCAAATATCCACATTCCACTTCTCTCCAACAACTTTTTCTAGATGGGTTATTGCAATCGCTATACCAACTGCCGTTAAATTCATGCTGCCAAACCAACTATATACTTCATTCAATTCTGATCCCTTAGTAAACAAGCTTGGTATATCATCATCACTATTCAGCACCCGCTTACCTACCATCTGATTATATAAATTTACGTGCCGTTGTATTTTTTCTTCAGAAAATCCCTTTTCAAAAAGCGAGTTTTTCATAGTCTCTAAATTTACATAAGGGATTTTATACTTATCTCCAAATTTAATTAACTCGTAGTCATCAAAATTTTGAATACTCTCAGCATCGATACCTTCAGATAAACTCATCGGGTATTTTCTTTTTATAAATTGCTTGAAATGACTCTTGCCTCCAATGCTTGAGTTGTTTGAACAGCCAACATATTCAAGATATTGAAATTGTGAATTGGTAAGCTCAACATCTAAAAGAGGAACGAAGAATTTTTTTAAAACATTGTTTAATTGTTCTTTTGTCAGGACATCATTCCATATTACATATTTACCAAGAAAGCATAGGCTGAGGATTTTTAGCTGATTATCAGTCAATTTATTTATTACCTCTATTGCCTCATTAAAAACAAATCTTTTAATATCAGATTCATCATGAAGCATGCGCTGCACAACAAGATGAGATAGATCTTGGTGCATATCTACCTCACCACTCCTACTGGCGGATAAAAGGGCTTTCTTTGATACATACTGAAAATCAGGGCTATTAACAATTTTTTCAATATCATTTACTTGAGCTACAATCTTTTTCAGTTCATCAACAAAAATAGACTTGAAAGAGCTTTGATTATCTTCTACTTGTTTTAGAGTTGTCGCAGGCACTCCTCCGAAAGCGTTCTCTAAGACCACCTTTGCCATTTCATCTAACGGAGCCAGAGCAATATTGACCTGGTTCACAATAGTTTCAGCTTGCTGATTGTTGGAATCTTTACCTCCTGCTTGTTTCATTTTTGATGCTGCCATTGTTTTTTATATTAATACCTTGAATATTTATTGAACCTTTACCACCTTTTTGCTTGAGAGAGTATTTTTTTGATACTAATAAGATACTTGGCACAGCAACAAGTATCGCAACGAGGGCAAGAAAGCCTTCTGGAGTTAATACGTAATTTAGTAAATTCTGAAAAAAGTTTCGCATAACCACTATTATAACAAAACCAGCACGAAACATAGTGTCTCGTGCTAGCTCTAAACGGCGGAGAGAGAGGGATTCGGTCAGGGATAAATTTCTACGAAATTTTTCACGACCCTGACTCGTCTGTCGCAAACGACATGACTCCGTCTTTCGAATCCCTGCGCAAGCAAAGCAGTTTGCTTGCTCTCTCTCCGCCCAAGAAAATAACCACCAAATGGTGGTATTTTCAACGAGCGGAGAGAGAGGGATTCGAACCCTCGGTACGTTGCCGTACGGCGGTTTTCAAGACCGCTGCATTCGACCACTCTGCCATCTCTCCGGGTATTTGTCAAGTATTGGTCATATCTACATACCGCAACTTGGTAACCGCTATCCTACCACAGATATTATTTTTTCATATAGTGTTCTCTGGCATGGCAATTTGGACATATTAATTCTAAATTAGTTAGTTCGTTGTTATCTCGGTTACGGTCACGGTGATGAACTTGTAAAATTTGGTGTATTGCACAGTAACAACGTTCACACTGTTTCCCTCGTTCTGACATAAGTCGTTTTTTGAGAATTCGACTGGTCGTTACCTTATCCTTTGGAGGTCTCTTCGATCCTTGCTTGTACTTGATGCCAGTTCGGTTTTTGTTTGCGCAGGCACGACTACAGGTCTGCTTGTTGGCACCAGATACAATTGGTGTGTCGCACACCAGACACGGTATTTCATTTCGACACGAAATACCAAAGCAGGTTTGGCTGCAATACGCCCTGCCGCCGCTTAATTTTAAAATCCCTGGGCGTCGATAGATTGCTACGTTGCAGATATGACACTTTGTATTTGGAGTACGCTGCATTTCATAAGTATAGCACTCATCCAATAAACCAAATACACAGAAACTCAATGCTAAATCATTACCGATCACCAATACATGCTACAATTTTACAAATGGAACCAACACCGCGCGCTATTACTTGGGAGGCTCCCGAGCATCACCATATTGAAAAGGGAAACGACTGGTTTTTTGCGTTAGCAATTATTATTATTGCGCTGGTCACTGTAGCGATTATGTTTGGGGATGTGCTGTTTGCGCTTTTGATTGGTTTGGCTGGGGGAGCGATGGCAGTGTCGGCCGCCAGACGGCCAGCGATTATTCCGTACGCAGTGACAGTGCGTGGGGTTAAAATTCAAGATCGCTTATATCCGTTTGCTAGCCTGGAGTCGTACCATATTGATGAAGAAGATCGTAATGGCCCACAACTACTGATCAAGTCCGACAAAAAGCTCATGCCATTAATCGTGATGCCGATCCCGGTTGATCACATCGATGACATTGAACATATCCTCAAAGAAAAGTTAGTCGAAGAAGAACTCGAAGAGCCTTTTCTAGTAAAGGTACTGGAATTATTTGGATTCTAGGTTATATTATGAGGCATCCACAATTTGATTTGGATGAGAAGCTCTCATAGTTTAATGGATAAAACACTGGTTTGCGGTACCGGAACTTCAGGTTCGACTCCTGGTGAGAGCACAGACGAAGACTTCGTCCTCAGACAACGAGCGCGACGTAGCTGCGCGAGAAGCAGAAGAAGCCAAAACAGCCTGTCGCACAGCGACCGAATGGAACGGCGAAGCCGTGGCGAAGTGGGCGGTTTTGTCCTTGTTGCCAGTCTAATTGTTAATATGTCAAGTTTATAAATCTAAACCTATTTCAGTCAACACTGCTCGGTGTCGATCATTTGCAATGTCATATTTACCAATATTAGCTTTTTCATCATCAAGCAAACCGTTTGCATACATCTCATGTATCTTTATATTTCCTTCACGATATAAGATGTCTTTAGTGAAGATTGCTCCTGGTACTTTTCCGGTAGTGCCTCTAAATGTCCTCAAACACCTTGCCCACGCCAGCTCTTTGGCTTTTGTGCTTTCTTCCCCCTCACAGACTTCGAAATACGCAGTAAGGACAGTAAACACTCCTGCAAAATCACGCTCATCATGAGCGTCGAGCCCTTTAGCTAATCCTGCGGCAAAATAGCCATGAAAGCCAGCATAATCATCAGTTCCAGCTTCTACTTGTTCGCGAAAAGTGGCCAACCCTTCTTCACCGACATCGTAACGATCTAAACCTGTTTGTAATAATTTTAATTCTGATTCGCTACCATTTTTCGCTCGCAGGGCATGAGTACCAATCTCATGTTCAATCAAACCATTTATTCTCTCTGGTGTAAGGGCGCGTGCTTGTGAACGATTGTTTTGTAGTACCCGTTCACATGGCAGCAACACTTGCTTCTTTGCTTGACTCACGGCAATTTTGTCTCTCTCGCCAGTCTCATCTACCACTACCGTCCAACCATACTCGACTAGGTCGTATTTTTCTAAACCTTGTTCAAAACGTGTAACGATCTCCTCAATGTTAATAAGAACTTCTCCATGCTCTTTGGCTTCCATATCAGGCAGGGTTGGTAACTTGCAATCAACTCGTCGCAACAAATCTTCTAGAAGTGTAAACCCTTCTGTCTCTCGCACTGGACTATCTGTCGGTATTTCTTCTAATTTATGTTTAACGTATGAAAGGGTTGTGTCGAACACAGATTTTTTTGGTGTGCCATATATATATTCACTGTATGTTGCAAAACGATACGCATGCCGTTCATCGGTTTCTTCACTTCCCATTTGCTTGGTCTCTTTAAGCATTCGAACTTTGGCAATTTCTTCGTTTATTATCCAATGGTAGGCTCGCACAATTGGCTCTGGATAGTCAGCAGAAAATAAACCATCCTTAAGTGCTTGTAACTCAACTTCTTTTTTATCAAAATCTACTTTTTCAAGCCGATCGTAGGTTAAATAAGGGCAGTCTATTTCACCAGTAAGAAATGCATCTTTTTGTTGGTTTAGTGATTCAAAGTCTGGCTTGAGATTAGGAAGAACAGACACATTGATTGATTTCAAACGTTCAAATATTTGTTCGTCTAGTGATTCTATATTTTCACTATTTTCATTTTGAGACTTTATCTGGTTTATGCTGGGTGACTGCTCCATGAAATAATTTTAGCACAGCAATATTCTACCCACATACTCATAACTAGCAGATCGTTTGAACAAGAATCGTCGACAATTCAATATGCGCGAAGTGCAAACTATTTTTAATACCACAGACACGAACGAAAGCTCCGAGCAAACACCACCACACCGAAGCAGGCGCACAAACGAATGTGAGTGTCCTATGCTAGGTGTGGTGGTGTGAAGCGTACTCAAGTATTACCACGCACTCTATATATGCGTAGCGCCTCGGGTCGCCCCAAGAACGATGCAAGTGTAGTGCAATTCTGGAAGGTACCCCAAAAATGGCACACCCTTTCTAAAGTCATTTAATAATACTTCGTGTCTTGTTTCTACGCAAACCGCGCTGGACTCATCCGATGAGCGGAGTGTATCCGGCGTTGATTGTAGTAGCTGATAGTTTGATATATCTCAGCCACCAACTCACCCAGTGTCTCAAATCTATTAGGGTCCCCGAGGTCC
>Ga0136601_1000202_pt1 | contig 29808 bp, 32 predicted proteins | sample AntRauMFilla2699_FD_181020 | JGI IMG/M metagenome (GOLD analysis project Ga0136601, IMG submission 181020) | Saline lake microbial communities from Rauer Islands, Antarctica - Metagenome Filla 2 #699 | ecosystem: Environmental > Aquatic > Non-marine Saline and Alkaline > Saline | place...
ATGACAGTGTTAGTTTTAGTGTGGCCAGTGAAGAAGGAAGTCCAATTGATCTTGCGTTCAACAACACTGGCACAAAGATGTACGTTGTCGGTATTTCTAGCGACAGTGTTTATCAGTACACTACAGGAGTAGAAAGTGTTGTAGCCGACGCACTTGATGTAATACAATTAACGCAATACTCCACAGACCGAGTGCTGGCTACTGTAATAGAAAAAGGAATTCAACCTGCTTTGTGAGGAAGTTGCCCTTGGTCTTGTTCTACGCCAAGTAAATCAATTACTTTTAGAACAGTTTGGAGTTTGTTTTGAATGGTTTTATTTTGTAAGGTATTGCGTAGCCCTTGGTGTAACGGTTTCGGCCATTTACAAAAGCTTACCCATGCATACCCGTTGTGCTCGTGGTTAAGACTAGGTATAAACTCATTGTTTACTAAAGTAAGATACGTGTGGAAATGAAAGTGGTCGTCGTTGGAAATAAAAGACTCTAACGGCATTGTCTTAACAATATCAACGGGTCCTATTTCTTCTTGTATTTCACGTTGCAGACCTTGCCAAGGGGTCTCTACACCTTCGTTAGTGCCCCCAACTAAACCCCATTGGTTCTTGTGCCGACCCTGTGTACGGTGAAGAAAGAAGAAACGCTTGGTGTTAAGAGCATAAAATAATGCTCCACTACAAACTATTTGGTTCATACTAGTAATTAGCTCAATAAGTCTAAACGCCACGAGCCATTAGAGTATTCGCCTTCATAACTTTTAATCCAGTAGTCTCCGGTCCACTTGTATTGAAATCCAGTGTTAAGATTAGTAGCATAGGTTAGGTCTTGTACGTTAGTAGAGTCGAATACAATAAACCATTTGTATGTCCCATCACCGTCGGAGTCTAACTTCCACTCTACAATGTCGTTTTCGTTCGCAACAAAGTCAGTCCCGTTTGCGTTCTTCCAAGCGTCGGCACCGTCTTGGTTGCTAGCATTTCCTATGTTGCCTAACAACAGCAATCGCATTCCGTGAACTTTAACGTCTTTAGGATCAAATTTTACAGGGTCAATGATATAGTTAACTCCTGTGCTACCTTCAATTACAGTATCTTCGGGAATAGTATCCGAATCCCAAGTAAGGTCCAACTTAGAATCGTCATGCTGATTGAGTTCTATTGTCCCAACGATATAGTTTGAAGTATCGGTTGACTGTAAAAATATTCTACTGGTATTGGCTTGATAAGTTCCAGGGTAAACTTGGAATACATCAAGCCAGCTAACAGAGCCTACACTTTGACCGTCCACGAGTTGGGCTTGGTTTCCTGTGATAAACAAACCATAATTTTTGTGTGTGGTAGTTATAACTGTTCTGTTATTCTTAGTAGTATCGGTACTCGAAAGCGTTTCTGTACCGTCTTGGTTGTCTTGTAACGTGCCTGACTTTTCTACTGTAATGGGCTCATCGGTGTATTGTAGTATTTGCGGACCACTTAGTCCTAGTTCAATACTTCCGTTGTCTTCATCAAATATGCTGGTAATAATCTTTTGCACAACTCCGAGCTTTTTAACTTTAACAGGTGATGAAATGTAGATAGGAGTACTAAACGTAAGTTGAGCAACGTCTATTTCTGTATCCACTCCAACTGGAATAGATTTTGAACTGAACACAATTCCTTCGAGGTTTACCACGGTTAAACTAGTCCAGTCAAAGTAATTGTCAGTTGTTTGAATTTCAAAACTGGGATTAAAAAGTGCAAGTATTTGTTCTAGGATCTGAAGTTTTTGTTCAGTGTTACTAGCCCAGATATCAGCAGTGAGTCTAAGTGTATACGGACTAGGCATCAGACGTTCGACGGTGTAGTTTTGCCCTTGGGTGTTTAGATATTCATTGTTGTCAGAGTCAAATGCCCTTTCTCGCACATGTTTCTTGCTAACAAAAGTTGAGTCAGCGGTTCTAGTCCGATCCATTTCTAAACCAGTAACGTAAACGGCCATTCTAGGTGCACTAGGAATCTTATTTTCAGAATTGTCTCTGATAACATGGCTAACTTGTCTGGTTAAGTCACCGTACATAACCGGAACTGTTCTAGTGACACCGTGACTGTCTCGGTGCGAAAAATTACTTAGTAATCTAACTACCTGAGTAATATATCTTCGTATCTGATTGTCGTAAAAGAAATTCACTGGTTATCTGCCTTTGGTTTGAGAGCCTGCGACAAGCTTTGCTTCTCTGGGAAGGTCTCTCCTGCTACTGTGGTTGTCTTGTCATTATTGATAAATGAGCCCTGGTGAGTTTGACGTTCCGGCCCATTGGTCATTGTCATTCTAACGTTATCGTACATCTTCTGCCATCTTTCACCGGTAAATCTAAACATTCTGTTGGGCAAAAAGTCTGTTCTTAGGAAATAATCACCTTCGATATTATCTGCCGGAAAAGAAATACCCATACCAAAAGCTTCGCCGTTCGGAGCAGTATCGTCAGTGAGTAAATATCCAGTGTAACCCAACCTGTCCGGCTTTCCGTACACTCCGTCTGCACTGGCGTTAACAACACTAGTGTCAAGATGATCTTCGTCAACTGTTTGAAGGTCAGCACTTCCGTCTTCGTTTAACGCAACAGTGTAGAAATGAGTTATATTATATCCGGATCGCGGAGCATCTCTTTCTGCTTCAGCTAGAACTGCGTTATTAATCTGCATTTCTTTTTCGTAGGTGCTTAACAAGTCTTTTAGCGTGTTGTCTTGGTATTCCTGCCAAAAGTTTGTATCAGTAGGGTCGTTCCCGCTGGTTTCCTGAATAACCTCATACAGCACCCCTTTAAATCTGACCACTTGCCCAACCTGGTAAGTCTTACTAGAATCATAATCACCTTCGAATTGGTCGTCGTTTTCAGGCCGCTCTAAGATGTCCTTAAATTCTTGGGTGTCTGAAAGTTGTTTGAGTTTAAGTCGGTAAAGGTGAGGGTACCAAGTTGGCGAGAATCCTTCGGCAGCCCGGTTTACATCTTCAACTACGTAAAACCGTTTTAGCGCACTAGTAAAGTTATTAGATGCGTATTCGTCCTCTAGGTGGGGAAGCTCTATTACATCTCCGCTCATGATCTTTCTTCCAATAGTCTTTACTGAACTATTGATGTGAACAGTTAGGAAGATAGTATCGTTACTAAGGAACAGTCCAAATTGTGACAGATCAAAGTCAAGGTCTTGTACATTGTAAATACCTCTAATGCGATATATATCAGCGTCGTATTTTCTATCTCTGTTTTCAAGGAAAAGAAGATCTTGAATCTGTGTGTGGTCTTTAACGACTTCGCCGTCATCTGTACCCAAGTATTTGTGAACGTGAACAGCCGTTCCGCCTACAGTGAACTGCTCTAGAATAGTTCTGTCTAGAAAATAATAATCGTTGCCGCGTGTCGGTTTGTAAATACTTAATCTTGGAATTGTCTTCCCCTTTTAGAGTTTGTATGTTGTATTTATTTGAATTTACAGTTATTGTCACGCCGTCTTTTAATATTATTAAAGGTGGTACAATAGTTGTATTTATCGCTTGCTATTCGATAAATACAGCACGGGAGAACTGAAATGACAGATACATCAATGCAAGAACAATTAGCAACACAAAAACAAGAAGTATTTGATTATGTGTTTGTGTTTTTAGGCGGACATATGGTTGACGTGGAGCTAGATCCAATCCATTATAATATTGCACTGGAAAAAGCGTTAACACGATTTCGACAGCGTTCTGATAATAGTGTAGAAGAATCTTATCTTTTTTTACCTCTAGTAATAGATCAGAATGAGTATATCTTGCCAAGAGAAGTTATCGAAGTACGCAAATTATATCGCAGAGGAGTGGGCTCCCGACACGGCGGTGGCGGAGCAGGCAGTGTTTTCGAACCGTTTAACTTAGCGTATACAAACACGTATCTGTTAAGCGGCTCGTCACAAATGGGAGGGCTAGCAACTTACGACTTGTTTGCACAGCACCAAGAACTTGTTGGCAGAATGTTTGGGGCTTTTATTGACTTTAAGTGGAATACAACTACTAAGAAGTTAACCATTATGCAAAGGCCAAGAGCAGATACAGAGGAGGTCTTAATCGAAGCCTACAATTATCGCCCAGACTCACAGCTATTAGAGGATTACTTAGCCAAGCAATGGATTAAAGACTATACTTTAGCAGCCTGTAAGTATATGCTAGGCGAGGCACGGTCGAAGTTTGCAACCATAGCTGGTCCACAAGGCGGAACTTCCTTGAACGGTGATACTCTAAAAGCAGAAGCACAAGCTGAAATGGAAAAACTTGAGATAGAAGTTAGTCAGCAAGTGGCAGGTGGCCGAGGATATTCTTGGTTGATAGGTTAAACCGGTTGACTTCTCCTAGTGATTATAATATACTTTAAGAAACTAGGAGAACGAATTGAGACCACCTAAACTAATGATTATAGGTCATGCCCGCCATGGAAAAGATACTGTTGCTGAGTTTATAGCTAGAAGTTATGCCCTTACCTACGAGTCTAGCAGTCACTTTGCTGCTCGAAAATTTATTTTTGAAAAACTCTGTCAACAACACAACTACCAAACGGTAGAAGAATGTCTAACCGACAGAGTTAATTTCAGAAAGATGTGGTATAATCTGATAGCTGATTATAATGCCAACGATCCTGCTCGCCTTGGCAAAGAGCTATTCGCAGAAAACGACATCTATTGCGGATTAAGGCACAAGCGCGAATTCCACAGCATGCGAAATCAACGTGTGTTTGATTATGTAATATGGGTCGATAGAAGAGATCATTTGCCTTCTGAAGACAAGACCAGCATGTCGTTGGAACCGTGGATGGCCGATTATGTGATTGACAACAACGGACAGATAGAAGAAACCTATCAAAATACCAAAGACCTAATGGATAACCTGTTGCAAGAGCACCTAGACTACCGTCAATAATCGGGCGTTAAATCGCCCTGTCGCCACTTTGAACCAGTCTTCTGTAGGATACGCTGGCAGTTGGCGCAAATAGTCTTTAGATTATTTGGACGGCAGTTATCAAGATTGCTGTCCAAGTGATAAACGTCAAACTGCTCAGGGTGCTTGCTGGCAAACCCGCACTTTTCACAAAACTCTTTTTTTGTATATCCCCTATAAAACCATTTCGGCGCCCGCTCTGTGGTCACTTTTGCACGAGCACATCGTTCGCACCTTGAACGATAGAATGGTTTATTATCCTTGTAGTAGTTGATAGCACACGGCTTCTGCCGGCATTGCTTGCACAAAGGTCTCATAGTTATATTTATGCCCTTTTAGCCCCTTTTTCCTGTATATAACACGGGTATTTTAACTGTTGTCCGCTAAATACTAGTAACGGAACATACCGATTAAAGGAGAGATAAAAACATGGCACTTGTATCACCAGGAGTAGAAGTTAGCGTTATAGACGAATCGTTCTACACGCCGGCAGAACCAGGCACTGTACCTATGATATTTGTTGCTACTGCCCAGAACAAAATCAACGGCAGTGGAACAGGAACAGCACTAGGAACGCTAGCAGCTAACGCAAATCAGCCTCGACTGTTAACGTCACAAAGAGAGTTAGCAGAGATTTTCGGCGACCCTATTTTTTATACGGACGCAAACAACAACCCTATTCATGGCGGCGAGCTAAACGAATATGGTTTGCAAGCAGCATACTCTCTGCTTGGCGTTAGTAACAGAGTTTATGTTGCTAGAGCAGATATAGACCTAGGAGCACTCCAGCCTCAAGCAGATGCGCCAGGAGCTAACCCAGATGACGGAACAAACTGGTTAGACACTCAGAGCACCCAATGGGGTATTTTTGAGTGGAACGGAGACACTGGAACAGGCGGCCAAACATTTAGTGTTCAAACTCCGATTGTTATTACAGACAGCACTAGATTAGTAGGAGGCCAAGCAACCGGCATTCCGAAAGCAAGTGTAGGTTCAATTGGACAATATGCCGTACGAGCTACTACATCTAATATTACTATGTACTACAAGAACAAGTCAGGAAACTGGGTAGTAGTAGGAAGTCCAGACTGGAAAATAAGCTGGCCTACTGTTACTGCTGATTTTCCAGACAGTACACTAGGAGACAGCAACGACAGCTTCACAGTTATAGTTGACCCAGCAGGCGCCGCAACTAGTTACACAATTAATGAAGCTTCTGACTTAGATTCTCAAGTAACTGAGTTTAACAACGTGCTGGTGTCTACCGGTATTGCGGCACAGAACGTAAATGGAAGATTTGCTATTTTCAACGACGGTTCTGTATCTGATGACTTTGCTCTAGGAGGTAATACTGGATTGCTGGGCAAAGTAGGACTAGCATCTGGAACATTTTCAACGCCTAATTGCCAGTTAAGTCCACACACAGTAGTACCAGAGTTTCATACAGATCTAGACAATAGACCAACTGGATCGGTTTGGGTTAAAACAACTGAACCAAACCTTGGTGCTCGCTGGAGACTCTTGCGTTGGAACGGCAATGTTGAACTGTTTGACCCAGTAGACGCCCCTCTTTATAGCAGCAACGCAGCAGCATTGTTTTCACTAGACAGAGCAGGCGGTGGCAGAAACCTACCAGTAGGTGAGATTTTTGTTAGATACAACTCAGAAAATTCTGACCCTGATCAAGCACAGTTTAGGATTTACAACAGAGCAGCGCCAGGCAGCACACAGATAGTTAGTGCTCAAATAGGACAAACTGGCGTTTCATCAGGTTCATACAGTTTTGATATCTACGAAACAGTAGTAGGATCACAGACGTTGTCAACAGCAACTACAATTACAGTAACATCGGTAGGAAACACCGGTGACGCTGATTTAATTGCAGGTGCAATTAACAGTGAAAGCTTTAATCATGTTGTGGCATCTGTTGACGCTCGAAATAGAGTAGTAATTGAGCACACAGCAGGCGGCGACATTAGGCTTACTGACACAGACGGTCTATTAGGTAATATCGGATTTATTCCGTTCAATCCACTGAGCGTAAACACTACTACTAAGAACCTGTACGCTTCGGTAGGAAGCAATGTTGGAGATCTGGTAGCAAGCAACTGGAGAGAAGCAGACTTTGCAGCACAAGCAGACGCTCCGCAGAACCTAGCTCTACACGGCGAACTTTGGTACAGCTCTATTATAGACGAAGTAGACATTATGGTTCATGACGGGTCAACATGGAGAGGATACAAAAACTATCTCGCCAACACTAACCCAGCTGGACCAATAGTAAGTGCTACAGAACCAAATCCACTAAACGGACAATCAGACGGCACTGCACTAGAAGACGGCGATATCTGGATCGATACCTCGGATATTGAAGAATATCCAGTAATACGTCGTTGGAGTAATACTGCGCAACGATTTGTATTGTTAGACAAAACAGATCAAACAACTAGTGACGGTGTGTTGTTTGCAGATGCTCGCTGGAACACCAGCGGTGAGAACTCCGATACACAAGGAACAATCGAAGCACTGCTAACAAGTGACTTTGTTGATCCCGACGCACCTGATCCAGCATTGTACCCAAGAGGCATGATACTGTTTAACTTGCGTAGAAGTGGGTTTAACGTAAAGCGGTTTGAGCGTAACTATATCAATACTACAGAAGATAACATTCGTTTTAATGATGAGAGCATGACCGATTATGCTGTAAATCGTTGGGTTACAGAATCTGGCAACCAGAACGACGGCGCCGGAAGTTTCGGAAGACACGCACAGCGTAAAGTTGTTGTACAGTCGCTACAGTCAATGGTTAATAGCAACGAACAGATTCGCGACGACGAGTCACGCTTGTTTAACGTTATGGCAACACCAAACTACCCAGAACTAATTGGCGAGATGATTACGTTGAACTTTGACAGAGGACAAAGTGCGTTTATCATAGGTGATAGTCCTATGAGACTTGCTCCTGATGCTACATCACTAAACGAGTGGGCAACTAACACTCGACTGGCTGTAGAAGATAACATCAACGGACTTGTTAGTTTCGACACTAACCTAGGAGTATACTACCCATCAGGCTTTACTAGTGACAACGCTGGTAACAATGTAGTTGTTCCAGCAAGCCATATGGCACTTCGCACTATAGCGTTAAGCGACCAGGTAAGTTATCCTTGGTTTGCACCAGCAGGTACTCGACGAGGCGGCGTAACAAACGCAACTGCATCTGGATACATTGATTCAGAAGGCGAATTTGTAAGTGTGTCGTTGAACCAAGGACAGCGTGACACGTTATATGCTAACAACATTAACCCAATTACGTTCTTGTCAGGCAGCGGTCTTGTAGTGTACGGACAAAAAACCCGCGCAAGAAATGCATCGTCGCTTGATAGAATTAACGTTGCTAGGCTTGTAATATACTTACGCTCGCAGTTAAATAAACTAGCGAAGCCTTATGTGTTCGAACCAAACGACAGGATTACTCGAAATGAGCTCAAAGGAGCCGCTGAGAGTCTGATGCTGGAGCTAGTAGGACAAAGAGCGTTATTTGATTATATTGTATTATGTGATGATACTAACAACACACCAGCAAGAATTGATCGTAACGAACTTTACCTAGACATTGCAATTGAACCAGTTAAAGCTGTTGAATTTATCTTCATTCCGCTAAGACTTAAGAACACAGGAGAAATTGCAAGCCTTTAAGATAGTAAGATAAAATACAGGCTCGGCTTTAAGTCCAGCCTGTATTTTTTTGGATATATAATAGTACTATAGTAAAGGATCAAGGTTATGATAGTTTGTGCAGTTTGCAACGAATCTTTTAAGAACATGATAACCTGGCGTCACCTTAAACATCACAATTTAACATCCTCTGAATATAAAGAAAAATACGGTCCTGTAGTAAGTGAAGAGTTTCGTAAACTAAAGAGCAGCCAGTCATCCGGAGCAAGCAACCCTAATTTCGGAAAAACTCATTCGCTTAAAGCAAAGAAAAAGATATCTGATGCAAACAAAGGCAAAACACCTTCTAACTACAACTCTGCAATGACAGACCAACAAAAGGAAAAGCTGTCAACAAAGGCAAAGTTGAGAAATGAAGAATGGCATAAATCAGGAACACATCCTCTTGTGGGCAGTAAACATACTGCCCAAACCAAAGAAAAGATAGCCCAAGCTAGAAAATATCAGATTATTACCAACGAACAAGTACAGAAGGCGTTGGCTACAAAAAAAGCCAACGGCACGGATTTGGCTTTTTTCCGGGGAAAAGTTCATTCAGAAGAATCTAAACAACAAATAGCAAAAACTTCTAAGTTAACAGCAGCAAGAAAACAGAAAGAACACGTCTTGCGACTAGAAAATATTCTTGAAGATTACAATTATCAGTTGATTGAATACACGTCTACTTTTACAACTTTAAAATGTACATTGTGCGGAACAGTTTTTTCAAGGACGTCGCAGTATTTGTCTAAGTCAAAAATTCGTAACGACTTCTGCTCAGCATGTTATCCTAAAACTGTAAGTACCAGTAAACTAGAAAATCAGCTAGCTGATTTTGTATCTGCATTTGTAGACATTGAACGTAATAATAGAACTATTATATCGCCCCTGGAGTTAGACGTAGTAATACCCGGCCATAACCTTGCTATAGAATTCAACGGGCTGTACTGGCACTCAACAGAGTTCAAAGAAGCCAAGTATCATCTTAGGAAATCCGAATTATGTGCAGAACAAGGAATTAAGCTAATTCATGTTTTCGAAGACGAATGGGTTAACACCCCAGAAATTGTTAAGTCGAGATTATTGAATCAGCTAGGCAAGTGTAGTCGCAAGGTGTATGCCAGGAAAACAAAGATTAGAGAACTAACTGCAAGAGACGCAAATCAGTTCCTTAAGATAAACCACATTCAGTCTACGGGCAGGTCGAACGTGCGACTGGGGCTATACCACAACGACACCTTAGTTTCTGTAATGACTTTCTTAAAAGGTGATGTTAGCAAACGAGTCGTAGGGTGGGAGCTGAACAGATTCTGCACCACATTGGATACAACTGTAGTAGGCGGAGCTAACAAGCTATTTAACTACTTTGTTAATACATACTCTCCTGAGCAAGTAACTTCTTTTGCGGATCGCCGATGGAGCAACTCAAGCGCATTTTATTCACTTTTAGGATTTACTCTAGATGGTGTTACTCCAGTAAACTATTGGTATTTTGCACCAGGAGAAACGCAACGTAAGCATCGTTATTCTTTCAAAACAAATAAATATAATACTGAGAAAGAACAAATAGACTTCTACAACTTGAAGACTATATACGACTGCGGTAGTTATCGTTTTTTATGGTGTGCAAAATAATTTGCAGAAATGATAAATACTAGTAATAGGAGAACAATTAAATGGCAATTTCATCACTATCGAAAATCACAGTACCACTAGCTAGTAACCAATCAGCTACTAGTCAAGGACTGTTAATGCCTAAGTTGCAGTATCGTTTTAGAGTAACACTTGAGAATTTCGGTGTAAGCTCAGGGACAACTGAACTTACCAAGCAAGTAGTGGACGTGACCCGTCCGAGTGTTACGTTTGAAGAAATCACTCTTGACGTTTACAACTCAAAAGCTTATCTTGCAGGCAAGCATTCATGGGAACCACTAACACTCAACTTGCGTGACGATGTTACTGGTGCTGTACAAAAGCAAGTCGGCGAGCAGTTACAAAAGCAATTTGACTTCTTTGAACAGTCAGGAGCAGCTAGCGGTATTGACTACAAGTTCTTAACACGGATTGAAATTCTAGATGGCGCCAACGGCGCATTCGAACCGACTATATTAGAAACTTGGGAATGTTATGGTTGCTTTGTTCAAAATGCAAATTATAACTCACTTAATTATGCAACAAACGAACCAGTAACTGTTACATTGTCAATTAGGTTTGACAACGCAGTACAAACTCCGCAAGGCACAGGTGTTGGTACAAACGTAGGTCGTACTATAAACACTTTAAGTACTGGTGCAGGCGGCGCATCAAACTAAAATATAGTAATACTGTAAAAAGGAGCATTATGCTCCTTTTTTATTCTGTGCGTGATTTAACTGGAAGATAAATAATAGTATGGCAAATATATTAAACGGCTTTCTGGACAATTTTAAGAGCGGCGTAACTAATCCGAAAGGCAACCTTGGGGATGCAAAACATGCTGCTAGACTGTATGTTGACAATGCGTTTAGTCTTGCACCTAAAAATAAATTTCTCTTCTTTGTTAACTTTACTTTGTCAAAAGAAGCTCAAGATTCTGTACCGATACTAAGACAGAAACATATGGCCGAGCTGAATATGTTGGCCAAGACAATAGATTTGCCCCAGTTCTCAGCAAATGTTGATACAAAGAATCAGTACAACAGAAAAAAAATAATACAGACTTCGATAGACTACACCCCAGTTAACATAGTAATGCATGACGATAACCTGGGTCTTACAACTCTTCTCCTGGAAGCATACTACAAGTATTATTTCAGAGATTCAGGAATTATAAATCCTGAGGATGCATACGATGCTAGAAACACATACCAAGGTACAAGTAAATCACACAGGTATGGTCTAGACAATAATAGAACGCGGCCGTTCTTTGATAACATAAAATTATACCAACTTTCTCGACAACAATTTACAGAATTTACTCTAATTAATCCTATGGTAGAAAGATGGGGGCACGACAGTATGGACCAGTCTGACAGTACTGGTATAACTGAGAATACTCTTATTCTAAACTACGAAGCTGTACTGTACAACAGAGGGATAATAGGAGAAGACCTTCCTGCGACGTTTGCAACAACACATTACGACAAAACGCCAAGCCCACTTAGTATTGAAGGAGGCGGCGTATCAAACTTACTAGGTCCAGGCGGCGTCCTTGACGGATCAGGCCCTGTGTTAGGTGACCTTGCGTCGGGTAAAGCTAACTTAGGAACACTTATTAGTGGTGCTAACACAATTAAGAATGCAAAAGGCCTATCCAAACAATCATTAATAGGTGAAGGAGTTAGTGTGTTTGACAGAGCAGTAACTAACGCCGGAAAACAAACAGTAGGTGGGATACCTGGAACACATTTTCCAAAAGACGCCAGATCAACTTCTACAGGAAACACTGGTCCAGAAAGCTCTTCGGCAAATTCTAGTAATAGTCAAGTAACTAACGCATATCCCCCAGACGCTACTTCACACAGCATCGAAAGACCAGTAAAAATTAGGATCGCACAAGCAGGCGCAGGCCTAGGACCGGAGCAAACAGCATGAGTAATTTACCAAACCCTTCGAGGCTCGAAGCAGACAGTGACAGACTTGTACGAAACTTTTTTGACGAGTATTACCAGTCAAAGATAGAATACCCTGCTAATGAAGTTGATGCAGTGTTTGGATTTTTTTCGAAGAGAGGATTTGATGATGCAGCAGCTTCGAGTCTAACCTCGACTTTAATGCGACAAGCAAAGGTGGATAACATTGGAACGTTTAAGCTGCTCGATTCATTAAAGGGGTTAAACGAAGTACAATTAAGTGCCTTAATAGCAGAAGTTTTAAATTATAATAGAATAAAATCTAGCTCATTGGGTTTTCGAATCGAGTCCAGCGCAAACTTGCTGGAGGCAAGGAACATAGCACCGTAATATGGCTAGATTTGCACAAGGTAAGTTTACTCCTAAGAATCCTGAGAAATATTTAGGAAAAAAGAATCCAACGTTCCGGTCAAGCTGGGAATTTCATTTTTGTAAATTCTGCGACGAACACCCGTCAATAGTCCAATGGGCTAGCGAAGCAATACGAATCCCTTATAAAAATCCTCTAACTGGCAAACAAACTATCTATGTACCAGATTTTTTCATAGCATATACAACTAAAAGTGGAAAGACGAAAGTAGAGCTAATCGAAGTAAAGCCATCAAACCAATCTATTAAAGAAAAAACTGGCCGCTCGAAGTCTAATCAAGCAGCTTGGGTAGTAAATCAAGCCAAGTGGGCTGCGGCCCAGTCGTGGTGCAAGCAGAAAGGTATCTTCTTTAGGATTGTAACAGAAGAGGACCTTTTTGTAGGTACCAAAGGTACAGGCAGAAGAAGATAAATAATATTAGCACTTAATAAGATTTAGGCAACTAGAAAAGAAGTAGCTGGTAACATAGCCTAAACGGAGGACCAGGAATGACACGCAAACTCGAAGAACTTTTAGATTTAGAAAGTTCAAAGGATATAATTAAGGATGCTGAAGAGCAAGAAAAAGAACAGCACAAGATTGCGGCTAGCAACCAAAAAGAAACTCTCCGAGATATTGCCGAGTTTGATAAAATTGCAGCAGCACTTCCACACGTTAAAGGTCTAGGTGATTTAGGTGATAGCGAGCTAGGAGAAGTTGCATCTAAATCAATGATTGCCTACGAAGACCTTATGGATCTTGGTATGAACGTCGAGGCTAGGTACGCCGCTAGAATCTTCGAAGTTGCTAGTTCTATGTTAAAGACAAATCTTGATGCAAAAACAGCCAAACTAGAAAAGAAGCTTAAGATGGTTGAATTACAGCTTAAAAAAGAAAAGATAGAAAACGATAAAAACTCTAAAAAAGGTGGCGATGACGAATTTGTTAACAGCGAAGGGTATGTTGTATCGGATCGTAATAGTTTGTTAGAACGACTAAAGAATATTGACAAGTCTAAAGATAAATAAGATTATAACTAGGATATTGCGATGAGATCTTTTACAGAAATTTTAAACGAATCAAAAAAGAGTTACCCCTTTAAGATAGGCGTAGCAGGTGAGCTTCCTGAAGGCTTTGCTGACACTTTGGAAACTGCACTAAAGAAGTTTGGTGTTTCTTCACTTACTAGCGGAAAAACAACCCCAATTCAAGAACGGCCACTTGACTTTCCTCAGCACCAAAACACTCAAGTAACATATTTTGACACCGAAGTAACTTACCCAACTACACCAGATGTATTAAGAAGTTACATAGGATCTATATGTTCAGTAACGGAGTCTTGTATTGTAGTGCGCAGAACTGACGAACCGCTAGAACGATATCAAGATAATATGCCAAGTGACAACGAAACGGTAACCTACGAAACCTTACTTACTAAAGAAGATATGGGCGGTACTAGTGCACAACAGGACGTTGGCAGCAACAGAGTAATGGAGTTGCTTAAAGAACTCGAGAAAGATCGCAAAGAACGAGAACACGACCCTGCTGCGGCAGCACCCGTAGGAGAATCTGAAGACATTTCAGACAAGCAAAATACAACGAGTCCAATAGGGAGTTAATAATGGACAGCAGCACACAAAAACTAAAAGACATGATTCAGCGTATGACAGAGCTGGATACTCCAGAAGAAAAAAAACAACAGTTAGACGAAATGGCTAGCATGAATATTTCTATGTCAGGCGAGACAGCAGACGACGTTGCAAGTCTTATGAAGATTATGCAAAACGCTGGCATGAATGATGCAGCACCGATGCCTCAAGAAACAATGCCGGCACGTCAAGATATGGAACGGTTGTCTAGTATTGTCAGCGACCCTGCGCCAACGGCATTTGGTGGCGATACAGGGGCTCAAACGACTGTTAAAGGACTGCCACCGGGACAACACGAAGGTGCTAAGCAAGTTTCCGAAGAGTGGTCCACAGAGAACGCCAAAGAGCTCGAATCATTGCATAACATGGTTCGGAAAACAATGAAAGGCGGAGCCGACGCTGTTAGAGCCAAGCGCGGGTTTGAAGATCACGTTAATAAGACCTTTACAGGGGTTGACAGCTCACGCCTTCTTATGAAGCTGAAAAAAATGGACGACCGCGGCCAGGTAAAAATTCTGCACGACTTGGTACGTGACAGCCAACGCCAGAATACTAACCCAGCCCCTTTGACTTACGAAAATCTAGAAGAGTGGTCCGCTCAAGATGCCGATATATTACGAAGGCTTCACGGACTAATACAAAGGTCAGCAGCTGGTAACAGCAGAGACGGCGCAGAATTCGAAGATTACATTGATAATAATTTTCCTAATGTTAACTCAGAAGAGTTAAGAGCAAAACTGGAAAAAATGGACGACAACCAGCAATTTGAAACTCTGCACGATATGTTAAGATTCGAGTATCAAAATGATGCAGAAGACGATTACACAGATAGGTCAATGCGCAGTGGCGAGATGGGTCTAGAAGGGTACGATAACGAGCCTGATGAAGATTATCAAGACACTAATTACATGACTAAAGATCTGTCTGGCGGACTCAACAGACAAAAGAAGTCTTACAAAGATGCAGAAGACGGTGATAATCCGATGGCTGTTAAAGAAGGCGAGTCGCAAAAACGTTATGAGTCTATTAAAGATAGTTTGTATGCACAGCTAACAGAAAAGAAGAAAGCTGACAAAGACTACGACAAAGATGGCAAGATCGAAACGCCTAAGGCTGAGTACCAAGGTTCGAAGATTCGTGCTGCTAAGAAAAAAGGCAACATGAAGAAAGACGAGTAAATTACATATGATAAAGTCGTTAGACGGAGTAGTTACTAAGAATGCTGATCAACAGGAAACCTACACTGAAACTCAAATAAAAAAGTTTCTTAAATGCGCAGATCCTGTTGATGGCTTTCTGTATTTCATCGAGCAATTTGTAAAGTATGTAAACCCAGCTACTGGACCAGCTACTGGGGTACAGAACCTTAGACTTTACGATTTTCAAAAAGATCTACTAAAGAATATACACAACGAAAAAATTAGCGTAAACATGCTACCCCGTCAGATGGGCAAGACGTTGTGCGCAGCGGCATACATTGCTTGGCGTTTGTTATTTTTAGAACACGAGAACATTGTCATTGCCAGTCATCGGCTAATGGCTTCAGAACAAATACTCGAGACTGTTAGGCTCATTATAGAAAGATGCCCTAGCATGTTGAATCCTGGATTCAGTGTAAGCAACAAACGATCACTTATACTTACTAACGGATCAAAGCTGCTAGCAAAAACTCTAGAGCCAGACAATCTTAGAGGTATGTCAATTAGTTTCTTGTTCGTTGACGAAGCAGGAGTTATGTCAGAGCACAAGATGCATGAATTCTTATCGTCAGCTTATCCTTCGATAGTTGGATCAAGAGGTAAGATTGCATTTACTTCTACAACAGGCGAAAAAGATTCCGGCTTTAACCTTCTATGGCAAAACGCACAAAATAAAAACTCTGGCTTTGCTAAGTTTAAAGCAGAATGGTTTGACCACCCTGAAAGAGACGAACAATGGAAAGATACTATTGTCAATCAAGTGGGCGAAGAAGTATTCAGAAAGGAGTACGAGTGCGAAATCTAAGCATTCATTAATAATATGTCCAAGTCATTAGACGGAGTACTTACAAAGAAAGCCAATCAACAAGAAACCTACACAGAGAAACAAATAGAACAACTTGTTAAATGTATGGACCCTGATAACGGCTATTTGTACTTTGCTAAGAACTTTGCTTACATTCAGCACCCTGTAAGAGGCAAGCTGTTATTCGAACCATACGAATATCAAGAACGCCTAATGGCAAGTTATCACAACTTCCGGTTTAACGTAAACATGCTGCCTAGGCAAACAGGCAAAGCCCTAGCGCTCGACACACCAATACCAACAAATTCCGGGTGGACTACAATGGGCGATATTAAAGTAGGTGATAAAATACTCGGACCTAACGGGAAGGAAGCCTCTGTTACATTTGCCACTCCGGTAATGTACAATCATACTTGTTATCAGGTCGAATTTGATAACGGAGAGAAGATTACAGCAGATGCAGAACATCTGTGGAACATTACATTAAGATCCTGGAATACTGGAGTAAAAACCTGGACCACGCAACAGATTAAAGATTACATTGAATCAAAAAACACCTGTGTGTACGTAGAAGCAGCAAGCCCGATACAATTAGACGAAATAGAACTGCCTATAGATCCTTACGTGTTGGGTTTTTTGTTAGGTGACGGTGAGAGTGCCGCAGCACGTTATACCCAGTGTGTTGCTGATAATAAGGAAATTGTACCAGAGATATTAAGTAGAGGTGTTGACATCTCAAGATCTTATTCTAACGGGACTAGTGTTCAAAGTGAAAATAGGACTATTTACGGGTTACGCAGTAAACTAAACGAAAATGATTTGTTAAGAAATAAACATGTACCCGCGAAATATCTAAGAGCTAGTACTAATCAACGTTTAGAACTTTTGCAAGGTCTTATGGACTCAGCCGGCTCGATAGATAAAAGGTCCGGGCGATGTGAATTTTATCAAAAAAACTACAGACTAATAGAACAAGTACAAGACCTATTGTCATCATTAGGTATAAAAAATAGATGCGACCATAAGGTAATAAAAGGACAAACGTATTATACTATTGGATTTGCTACAACGAAATATAAAGTATTCAAGTTAACAAGGAAGTCTCAGTATCAAGATAACTGTAAAAGTCATCAAAAAAATACTCGACATTACATAAAGCGTATTTCGGCCACTGACTCAGTTCCAGTAAGGTGTATTCAAGTTGACACTACTGATCATTTGTTCCTCTGTGGAAAATCAATGATTCCAACTCATAACACCACCTGTGCTGCCGTATACCTTGCATGGTTTGCTATGTTCCATCCTGATCAAACTATTCTAATTGCAGCTCACAAGTACACAGGCGCCCAAGAAATTATGCAGCGAATTCGCTACATTTACGAATTGTGTCCTGACCATATACGTGCTGGTGTTGTCAATTACAACAAAGGTAGTATAGAATTCGAAAACGGTTCGCGTGTTGTAAGCTCAACTACTACAGGCAACACAGGCCGCGGCATGAGTATCTCGCTGCTATACTGCCTTGACGGTGATACTACTAGAGTGCGAGTTCGTAATAAAAAAACACTAGAAGAGGAAGACGTGACATTAAAAGAACTTTATGTCAGGCTTCTCGATCCAAGAATTGTTCTCGCATGACAAGTTTGCCTTTGATGCATGGATATAAAAATAGTGTTAGTCCGTTATTGATAGGAAGTGTAAGTAACCTACAGATGTTGCCGTGGCAAGACAACGTATCAAAGCACAGCAAGTCAGGAATATTGTTAGAAGAATTATTAATTCGTGCAAATTACACCAGCGATCAGTCGATCAAAGAATTTACTACTTTCTTAGAAATGATCAATAACGACATAAGAAGTGGCACTGTAGTCAGCGGCGCTGCACTAATAGAGAGGTTCAATGAATCAAAGTTTCGCACCTAACACAGAATACGAAATTCTTACACCTAACGGCTGGGAAGACTTCGAAGGAATTTTCTTAAACGAAAACGCCAATAAGGATTCTCGCAAGATTACATTTGACGATAATAGCTTTGTTATAGCAACACTCGACCATCGATTCTATATTAATAATTCCGAAGTTAAAGTAAAAGACCTTGTGTTAGGTAATAAACTAGACTCTGAAGACAATAGTAAGATAATAGTGTCACTAGAGGATGTAGAATTAGAGGACACTTACGAGATATTTAACGCAGAAAATCACGTAATACTTGCAAATAAGATTAATTCGCATCAATGCGACGAGTTCGCATTTGTACAACCTGGGATAGCAGACGAGTTTTGGACGTCGATATCACCTACGCTAGCAACAGGTGGTAGAGCAATTATAACATCTACTCCAAACTCGGACGAAGACACGTTTGCGACAATCTGGAAAGACGCCGAGAAAAAGTTTGACGAACACGGCAATGAAACTGAATTAGGAACGAATGGCTTCCATTCGTTTACAGTAGCCTGGGACGAGCACCCAGACAGAAACGACGAATGGAAGGTTGCTGAAATAGGTCGTATTGGTGAAGAACGCTTCCGTCGTGAGTATGGTTGTGTGACACGCAATACTATGATAACTTTGCAAGACGAAAACGGAAATGTATTTGACTTAGAAATAGGCAACTTGTACAATACCATAGATGAATAATAGCCCAAGAACAACTTAACGGAGAATACTGTGAGAGCTGCAATTTATATAGAGGTGGTAACAGAGTATTAAAAAAATGACAAAGACATTCAAAGAAAATTCGAAGAATTACAAAGTACTAACTCCTGATGGATTTCAGTCCTTTGCAGGTGTAGCATTGATGGGCGTAAAACCTACACTGCGCCTGGACTTTGAGGGAGGAGCGTATGTAGAATGTACATACGATCATAAGTTCTACGTAACACTAACTGAACATAAAGAAGCAAGTCAATTAAATGTTGGCGACGCTGTGGTTACTTCAGAAGGCGACGTTAAGCTGTTGTCTAAGTCAGACACTGGAATGTCCGAACCGGTATATGATTTAATCGAAGTAGAAAACGGCCACCGGTATTTTACTAACAAGGTACTAAGCTCTAACTGCGAATTCTTAGTATTTGACGAAACGTTAATTAATTCCATCAAACTATCAACTATGGAGGGGATGACTCCGACCCTTAACATGGGGCAAACCCGGTGGTATAAGAAGCCTGAGGCAGGTTATACCTATGCTGTTGCACTTGACCCTAGTATGGGCACTGGTGGCGACAATGCTGCTATACAGGTTATAGAATTACCTAGTTACAAACAAGTAGCAGAATGGCAGCACAATCAAACGTCAATTCCTGGACAAATTCGCGTACTTAAAGATATCAACAATTATATACAAGAGACTATTAAGCAACCAAACTCTATTTACTGGAGTGTAGAAAATAACGGTATTGGCGAAGCTGCATTATTAGTAATACAAGATTTTGGTGAAGAGAATATTCCCGGCCTGTTTATATCAGAACCGATTCGCAAAGGCCACGTTAGAAAATTCCGTAAAGGGTTTAACACTACCCACAGTGCTAAGATTACAGCATGCAGTAGACTTAAAACAATGGTAGAAAACGACAAAATGAAAATTTACTCCAAACCGTTAATATCAGAACTCAAAGGGTTCATTGCAACTGGTTCTAGTTACCAAGCAAAATCCGGAGTCTCAGACGATCTAATATCTGCAATTTTGTTAACTATACGAATGATGGCGATACTCAAAGATTGGGACCCTAAGATTTACAATACATTTACGCAGGCTGATGATGATGACTATGATCCGCCGATGCCAATCTTTATGACACGGAACTGATAAATACGTTATGGACCTAAAACATATTGCAGAAGAATTATTTGCTAAAATACGAGGACGTTTCCCGGCAGTCACTTTAGGTGACGAATCTGGAAATGTCACAACCGAACCGCTTGACGCCCGCTATTTTGAATTTTTGTTCAGCGAGTCTGACGACAGCTCAGGCAAGATAAGCATATCGCTTGACGAAGAGTCTGGTGTTACGGTTATGTACAACAACAACGTAGTAAATGACGAAATTTCTAAGAAGAAATGGTACGAGTTTTTACGAGAACTAAGAAGCTTTTCGAAGAAGCGTATGTTAAACTTTGACGTTAGGAATATTACAAAATCAAACTTAGAAAAAAGAGACTACAAATACCTTGCAAGGAACTCCGGAGACAGTAACATGAATGAATCGAAGTTATACGGTACTTCAAAATTAAGCTACCAAAACATAGACAGTGCCAGACTAGTGATCAAGCATACTGAAAACATAGACTCAGCAATCCCGTCAGGCCGCACGCGAAACATTGGGACTATTTACATAGAAAGCGGAGCGGGCGAACGGTTTAAGTACCCTTTTAAACATCTAGCAGGCGCAAGAGCAATGGCAAGACACGTGGCAGAGGGCGGCACAACCTATGACGACTTTGGCATACACATTGTTGACTTGTCCGAAGAGCTTTCGAAGCTACGCAAGTTTAAAAATTACATGGGCCGGTCGAAGGTAATGGCTGAGAGTTTATCTGGGTACATGGGCATTGTTCATGAGCGCATTAGTACGGTTAAGAAGAGAATCGAACACCTGCAAAAACCAAACTTCTACAAAGAAGCGTTTGACGGATTTGAGAAACCAGTATTTGAAGAAATTCCAGAAGACGTAAAAGAAAACTGGATAGACCAGCTAACTATTAGACAATTTAACGAAGAACTTAAAGACGTATTCCCATATATCTACAAGCTAATCGGTGAAGGCACCCGTGCTAAAGAACTAGGTCCAGAAGACTTCATGAATGAAATGGAAGCCAACGAAACTGCTGAGAAGATTGCTTGCCTAGGATGTGATGCTGTGTCAACAAAAGCAGCTTGGCAGAAGAATAACGATACTTGCCCTAGGTGCAAGAAGTCAAGCAAAGGTGTTGCTGAAGATTCAGACGACATAGAAGAAGGCAAAGGCGGATTCGAAAGAACGTTTAACAAGGTAATGGGATTTGGCGACACGAAGCCTAAAGATATACAGAGAAGAGTTCGTGCTATGACCGACGATCAGTTGAAGACGTTGGCCAAAGACGTTGACGAAAAGCCGGGCGATGGCAGTGAGCGCAGTCTTCAAATGAAGCTGATCAATCAAGAGCTAAAAAGACGCTACGGGATTAAGCCTAGTAAGAACTCTACGGAAGAAGCTCAGATTGAGACATACTTCAACCAGTTGATGGGTGAATGGAACGAAGACGATGCGCCTACAAAGGAAGGCTTTGGCGACAAGGTAGCCAAGAAGTTTAATAAAGCTATGACCTGGGGCGATAGTTCGCCAGAAGAAATGAAGAAAAGAATTAGAAACCTCAGCGACAAAGAGCTTAAGGTACTAGCAAAGAGAGCAGGCGAGCCAGAAGGTGGCCCTGGAAGTGCCCGCAGTCTTCAAATGAAGCTGATCAATCAAGAGCTAAAAAGACGCTACGGGATTAAGCCTAGTAAGAACTCTATGGAAGAAGCATGCTGTGATGGATGTGCATCCGGTGGCGAGTGCGAGAAAGAAGCAGGAATTGGCGCCGAAGGTCAAAAAGATAAGCAATCACCGCTTAGTGAATTCATCCTTAGTTTTTATGACAGAGCAAACGGCTCCTTTCCAAAAGGCGAAACCGCAGTGCTTACTATGGTTGAAAAAGATTACGGCGAGCAGTACATTAATCCAGCAAAGCAATTTATTGAGAGAGTTAACAACACGTATGAGCAGCACCAAGCAAGCAGCGGATTGAACGTAATTGAAGAACCACAGCAAGACAACACAGAGTTTGATGCTGTGAGAAGATTAGCTGGTCTTTAAGATCAGCTAAGTTATTCATTTTTATACAAAAAAATGGTTGACAGGATAAATAACATTGTGTAGTATATAACTTGTGCTACACACTTAAGGCACTAAAAACATAGGCAAAATAACAAAATTAGGAGGCATTTTACTATGGCTACACTTCAAGAAATTCGAGCAAAACTGAAAGAACAAGAGGCAAACAAAGGCGGCAGCACCCAACAACAAGGCGATTCGGCCATTTATCCATTCTGGAACATCAAAGAAGGCGAGAGTTGTACTCTACGTTTCCTTCCTGATGGCAATACTGAAAACACTTTTTTCTGGGCTGAGAGGCTTATGATCAAGCTGCCATTTGCTGGCATTAAGGGTGATACGGATTCACGTCCTGTAACAGTAGCAGTTCCATGTATGGAAATGTACGGAGAAACTTGTCCGGTACTTGCAGAAGTACGTGGTTGGTTCAAAGATCCAAGTCTTGAAGACATGGGTCGCAAGTACTGGAAGAAGCGTTCTTATATCTTCCAGGGTTTTGTTAAAGACAACCCGATGGGCGACGACACCACACCAGAGAATCCTATTCGTAGGTTTATTATCGGTCCACAGATCTTCCAGATCATTAAACAGGCTCTTATGGATCCTGACATGGAAGAACTCCCAACAGATTACACAACAGGCGTAGACTTCCGCCTTAACAAGACCAGTAAAGGACAGTATGCTGACTATTCAACTTCGAATTGGGCGCGTAGAGATCGTCCACTTAACGAAGAAGAAATGAAAGCTATTAACGATCATGGCTTGTTTAACATGAGCGACTTCCTTCCTAAGAAGCCTGACGAAACAGCGATTCAGGTTATAAAGGAAATGTTCGAAGCAAGTGTTGACGGCGAAGCATATGACGCAGATCGTTGGAGTCAATACTTCCGTCCAGCAGGCGTTAGTGCAAAGACAGGTGATCCCAACAAGACATCTGCTCCGGCAGCAAAAACTGAACCTAAGCCATCGGTAACACCAAAGGTAGATGAGAAGGTTGATGTTAGTGAAGAGGAGAAAGATCTTCCTTGGAACAAAGAAGACGCAGCTGAAGACAAGTCAGAAGAGAAGTCAGAAGGCAGCAGCGCCCAAGATATTCTGACAATGATTCGCTCGCGTCAGAACCAGCAATAAACCCATCTATGGGGGAGGTCACCTCCCCCAGTATCTTTTAATCAATATAGGAGTCACTATGGCTAAATCTTTCGACCCATCAAAATTTCGGAAAGATCTAACAAAATCAATCACTGGCATGAGTGCTGGCTTTAACGACCCAACAGACTGGGTTTCGACTGGCAACTATGCGCTGAACTATCTTATCAGCGGAGACTTTCAACGAGGTGTTCCACTAGGTAAGGTAACTGTATTCGCTGGCGAATCAGGTGCAGGCAAGAGCTATATCTGTTCAGGTAACATTATCAAAGATGCGCAGGATCAAGGCATTTACGTAGTGTTAATCGACTCAGAGAACGCACTTGACGAAGCATGGTTGCAAGCACTGGGTGTTAAGACATCCGAAGAGCACATGCTTAAATTGAGTATGAGTATGATCGACGACGTGGCCAAGACCATGTACACATTCATGCAAGACTACAAAGACATGTCTGAAGAAGATCGTCCCAAGGTACTATTTGTAATTGACAGTCTTGGTATGATGATGACACCAACTGACGTAGACCAGTTCCAGAAAGGTGATATGAAAGGTGACATGGGTCGTAAGCCCAAGGCACTGGCATCACTTGTACGTAACACTGTAAACATGATTGGTGCATATAACGTAGGCCTTGTGTGTACAAACCACACATACGCAAGCCAGGATATGTTCGACCCAGATGACAAGATCTCAGGTGGCCAGGGCTTTATCTACGCAAGCTCAATTGTAGTTGCAATGCGTAAACTTAAACTCAAAGAGGATGATGATGGCAATAAGATTGCTGATGTACGCGGTATTAGAGCAGCGTGTAAGGTAATGAAAACACGCTACGCAAAACCATTCGAAAGTGTGCAAGTAAAAATTCCCTACGACGGCGGAATGAGCTTGTACTCAGGACTTGTTGAGTTGTTTGAAAAGAAAGGGCTACTTGAAAAGAACGGAAATCGCCTTCTATATATTACTCATTCAGGCGAGGAGATAAAAAAATATAGAAAAGAGTGGCAAAGAAACGACGACGGATGTCTAGACAGAATTATCGAAGAGTTTCATCTTCTTCCTGATAATACGGAAGACTCGTTTGACGATGCTGAAGAAACAAGTACAAGTACTTTAGACTCAGAAAACGAGTAAGGAGACATAGCAGTCTGCTAAATATGAATAGGAGGCTGCTATGTACTACATTTGTGCTTTAATCGACCCAAGATCGGACTTACCTTTTACATCGGCAAGGGACTAATCGTAAACTCTAGACACCTAGACCATTTTAAGGAAAACGAGTCTCGTACCTTAAATAAACACAAATTTTATAAAATAAGATTTTTACAGAATCAAGGATACGTAGTTCCTGTAATAGTGCTGTTAGATAATATATTAGACGAACACGAAGCTTACAATAAAGAAACCGAGTTCGTAAAGTTTTACGGAAGAAAAACATCGACAAAAACGGAATACTATCTAATATATGCCTTGACAACAGACCCCCTAATCATAAAGGCAGAAAACAATCTTTAGAACACAAACAGAAGAGAATAGAAAGTTATAAGCGTACTGTTAAGACTCACGGCAAGAAGATGCCCGAGTATTATAAAAAAGAATTATCCGAAAGAATGAAAGGTCCAAAAAATCCGTTTTTTGGGAGAAAGCATACTAAAGAATTTAAGGCTGTTCATTCTAAAAGGATGAAAGGCAACAAAAACAACGGCAAGGTTTATAAATTCATTGATTCTGATAATAAAGAATACATCGTAGAAGGATCGTTTTATGAATTTTGTAAAGTGCACAATCTAGCAATTTCAACAATGGAAAAAAATCTATACAACGGAACAATTAGTAAAGTAGGAGCCTGTAAAGGGTGGAAAGTTGTTAAGTTGTCTGAGAGTACTTTTCTATAAATAACAACGAACATATTGAGGAGTCAACTGGGAATGAATGAAGAGCACGTTAGCGAAGTATGGATGTTGTTTAAGCAATACATGGATAAGAAGCAGCTAGAAATAGCTGCTGAGAAGTATATTGACATGCTCGCAGATCACGGTATCGATGATGCTGTGTTGCAAGATGCCATGGGCATGGATGCTATCTTAGACGACGCAATTGTATACTACTTAGACTTAGACACTATAGACGAAGAGGATTAGAATGGGCTGGTACCACAAAGTATCAAACGACATTTCAAAGATTCCAGATGCGTTAAACTATTACGAATCAGAGCTAAATGATGCCCGAATTGAAGTAAAGATTAAAGGCAGTCTCGAGAAAGCCGCAGCAGAAATGCCTGGCATTGTCGAGCAACGCTTTAATCAGCTTCAAGAAATAGAAGCAATCCTGAATTACCTGAATATTGAACTGCGTAAATTGCGCAGTTCTTTTTTTAAGAAGTATTTGGAAAACTATCAAAGAGCGTTAAGCAGCCGAGACGTAGAAAAGTACGTAGACGGCGAAAGTGCAGTAGTCGACTATGAACTACTCATAAACGAATTCGCGCTAATGCGCAACAAGTGGTTAGGCATCCTCAAGGCGTTAGACGTAAAAGGATTCTCTATTAATAATGTTATAAAGTTAAGGACAGCAGGAATGGATGATGTCTCGGTATGAAGACGTTAGTAATTCGTCTTAAAGAAAACGAGCACTCTTGCAAAGTAGCAAAGGATTGCTTTGACCAAGCCAAGAAATTCGGTCTGGACGTTGAATACGTTGACGCAGTAAACGGAAACGATGCAGAACAGCATTACAAAGCCACAGGCATTAAGAAAGCAAAGAAGTTCAAAAAGGGCCAGCTAGGGGTATTAGGTTGTTTCTTTAGTCATTACTATCTTTGGCAGAAATGCATAGAACTAGACCAGCCTATTATTATCTTAGAGCACGACGGCTACTTTTTAGATTATCTTCCAGCCGGCATATTAGATACATTTACTGATGTGTTAAAATTAGACAACTTAGACCCTTTTTCTAACTCGTACAACCAAGACATAGATGAAAGTAAAAACGAGCCTTACAAAGTAGCTAAATACCATAACAAGAAAGCAAAAAACACCGCAACGCAAGGGTTTGTAGGAACCGGCAATTATCTTAGGGGAGCTTATTCTTATATTATAAAGCCGGACGCTGCAAGGACGTTAATAAGATTTATTAACGAATACGGACACTTGCCTGCTGATCAACAGATAGGAGATGCAATAGTAGATATTAGAGTTGTAACTCCTACCCTAGCAAGGTTGCATCCTTTATACAGTGTTTCTAACAACATAAAAGAGTTGAGCTTAACTAAAGAGATAAAATGATTAACAAAGAAAGCGCCACAAAAAACCTTACAGAGTTAGATAATATATTTCGAAGAAATGGTGTAAAGTACTGGCTGCAAGACGGTACACTATTAGGTTACTACAGAGAAAAAGACTTTATTAGTCACGACAATGACGTTGATATTGGTATCGAATGGAGAGATTTTAACTGTAACACAATGAACGAGATAATTAACGCAGGATTTGACCTTCACGCTAGCTCGGGACTCGTAAACGACTCTTTAGTAATTAATATCATTAAACGAAATGTTAGTGTGGACCTTTATTTTTATTACCGGATAAACGAAGAATATTTTTATCACACCGCAGTAGTAAAGAAACCTATTACTGACGGAAGGTACAGGATAGACTTTACATATAAGGTATTCGATGTTAAAGAAATAGACTTTCTTGGAGGCAGGTTCTTTGTTCCCGAAGACGAGCTATATTTTATACAAACCAAGTATGGACCCGCCTGGCAGACGCCGGACACCGAATGGGTTTCTAGCGTGTCACCAAAAAACAGGACGCTAACAGACATTTCTGTTAGCAAGAAGAGATCTAGAAACGAGTTTATGGAATGGTTTAAGAATGATCAATAAAGATAATATTTCAATCGAGGCTTTTAAGGCTAGTCCAGTAGTTAAGGACAAAGGAAAGCAGCGTAATAGAAAAACACACTTAGAATACGCATTGGCAGAAACATGCATTACTGGAAGCGTTTTAGAGTTTGGAGTGTTTCAGGGCACTACTATTAATATTATTTCTCAATGTTTTCAAGATGAAACTGTGTGGGGATTTGACAGCTTTGAAGGTCTTCCTGAAGACTGGCTTACTACTAATAACGGAGTCGACTGGCCAAAAGGACACTTTAACGTCGACAACTTGCCGATAGTAAACAGCAATGTTAAATTAGTAAAAGGATGGTTTGACCAGACACTCCCGTCATGGGTTGCGAACCATAAACAACCTATAAAATTCTTGCACATTGACTGCGACCTTTACTCGAGTGCTTATACAGTGCTGACGTTGTTAAATAAACAGATAGTACCAGGAACAGTAATTGTGTTTGATGAACTGTACCGTTGGGACAAGCCAAAAAGATACGAATTGTGGGCCGAAGGCGAATACAAAGCATTAGCGGAATGGACTAGTAAATTAGACAGAGGATTTGAAATATTGTCTATTAATGGGTACATGCAAAGTGCTATAAGGATGCTAGAGTGACAACAGTATTAACTTATGGAACATTTGATACTTTGCACTACGGGCATATCGAATTACTAAAGCGGGCCAAGGAGTTAGGTAGTTTCTTAATAGTAGGAGTTTCAACTGACGAATTTAATTCTGTTAAAGGCAAAACTAGTAACTTTTGCTACGAGAAAAGAAGAGAGTGGGTAGAGTCTATTACATTTGTTGATTTAGTTATTCCCGAGTATTCGTGGGCTCAAAAAGAGGTTGATATACATAATTACAACGTAGATGTTTTCACGATAGGTGATGACTGGTCAGGGACATTTGATTACTTACCTTGTAATGTTTTTTACTTGCCTCGTACTAACGCAATTTCGTCCACTGCAATTAGAAATATACTGCCGCATAAATAAAGAAAACGGGACGAAACTATGATACCAATATTTTTAGGATACGACCCACGTGAAGCGACTGTATACCACGTGTGTTCAAACAGCATAATCAGAAAAGCTAGCGAGCCAGTTAGTTTAAACCCACTAGCACTGTCTACTCTTAACAACTACGAAGAAGGCCATACTGACGGTAGTAACCATTTTATCTACAGTCGCTTTCTTGTGCCAAGTCTTATGGAGTACAAAGGCTGGGCAATCTTTATGGACGGTGATATGATTCTACGTGATGATATTGCTAAGCTGTGGGAGATGCGCGACGAATCAAAAGCTGTAATGGTTGTCAAGCACGACTACAAAACTAAAATGAAGAAGAAATACCTTGGAGCACCAAACGAAGACTATCCTCGCAAGAATTGGTCAAGTGTTATTATGTGGAACTGTGAACACCCATCAAACAAAGGCGTAACACCAGAACTCGTACAAAGTTCAACAGGTGCATTTCTACACAGATTTTCTTGGTTGGAAGACAGTGAAATAGGCAGCCTGCCTATAGAATGGAACTGGCTGCCGGACGAGTTTGGACCGAACGAAAACGCTAAACTATTACACTATACCTTAGGAGCCCCTAGCTTTCACGAGTTTGCAAAAACACCGATGGGATCCGAATGGCATGAAGAAAGAATATTTACCGAGTACTGCCAGCAACGTGGAATTTAAAATGTTAGCTATAGATCCAAATGATTCAATAGTTCCTGGCCTTGCATCTAGTGTAAATGCGACTTTTGTAACACAAAAAGAGTTCCTACGGCAAAAGAAAAAGCTCATGCTGTCAAGCCCAGTAATTTTTAGAGGTTTGTCGAGAAAAATAGTAGACAAATGCTACAACCAGAAACGCGACTACTATTATATAGATACAGGATATATCGGTAACTTAGTAAAACACAAGTACTGGCACAGGATAGTAAAAAATGGCCTGCAGCATTCTCAACCGAATCTTAATTTACCAGATGACAGATTTAACCAGCTTCTAAAAAGAGCAAACTACGATTATCTTAAGTTTAATGGTTGGCAGCCCGAAGGAAAGAACATCTTATTAGTTTCTCCTAGCGAAAAGCCGTGTAAGTTCTATGGTATTAACCGAGACGAATGGATCAAGGAAACCATTGCTAGACTGAAGAACTATACTGATAGAGATATTATCGTTCGCAATAAACCAAGGCGACAAGAACGAGTCGGCGGCAACTCTATATACACTCAATTTATCGAAGACGATATTTATGCAGTTGTTACATTTAATAGTATTGCAGCAACAGAAGCTATTGGATTTGGTATTCCTGCATTTTCTACAGCACCTAACGTAGCTGACTTATTATGCCACAAAGACCTTAGTAAGATAGAAGACCCGTTGTACCGGGATAGTGAAGTAATAGAAAAATGGCAGCATTGGTTAGCGTATTGTCAGTACACTTACGAAGAGATGAAATCAGGTGAGGCATTTGACATAATTAAGGAGTACAGAATAGAGTGAAGATTTCAGTAGCATCTTATCTTAAAGGTATACCAGAAAAAAACAAGAATACCCAGAAGACTGCTATCATTACAGGATTCATTGAGGGTGTATTACGCACTGGCGACAACGGAACAGTAGTTACCGACTATACACTTGCC
>Ga0136601_1000203_pt1 | contig 29760 bp, 31 predicted proteins | sample AntRauMFilla2699_FD_181020 | JGI IMG/M metagenome (GOLD analysis project Ga0136601, IMG submission 181020) | Saline lake microbial communities from Rauer Islands, Antarctica - Metagenome Filla 2 #699 | ecosystem: Environmental > Aquatic > Non-marine Saline and Alkaline > Saline | place...
TAGAGAATATCTATCATCAAGACATCGGTGTCCCGACTTATTTCTGTGATCCATACAGCTCTTGGCAAAAAGGTGCGGTGGAGAATGTTAACAAAATGATACGACGATATATCCCTAAAGGGACTGATTTGGTGACTGTTTCTCAGACACAGCTTGATTTTATTGCGCAGCGTATTAACCAAAAGCCCAGGAAGATCCTGGGCTATCGGTCAGCTTTAGCAGTGGCTAAAGCTGGTGGTGTATTATTAGAGGATTAGAGTGTCCTAATTGAGGGGTGAATTTAGGAGATTTGGATTAGCTGTAAAATACAACCTTTAAAAGTATTGTCAATACCTATTCTGCCAAGCGTTTTTGATGGTTTCGCTATCAGCGTACTCTAGTTCGCTGCCAGTGGAGAGTCCGCGACCAAGGTAAGAGATTCTTACTTTTTCTGCAGTTACTTCGGTCAAAAAGGATTGCACAAAACGGGCGGTATTCTCTCCGTCTGGGTTCACGGAAAAGCCAAGAATAATTTCACTTAAACCCTCTGTCATTCGAGTGGATACGGTCGCTTTAAGCGCGCCGCTGCGTAATTTGCTGTTCTCTGGGGCTGACAGTAGGGGAACAGTACCACCAAGTATGAAATATAGCCCATCGTATACTCCAGCGCGCTCAATAGCTTGTACGTCGCTGTCTCGTTCGACCACGAGTAGCCTGGATCGGTCACGGTTGTCGCTATTACAAATACTACACAGGTCTTCGGTATGCCGTTTGGTGAAGTAGCGATGACAACTGGTGCATTCGATTACAGTCGTGCGGGCGTGTTCAATTAGGTTGGCTAATTTACTTGACTCATCGGCTGGCATTCGTAGTACGTGGAAAGCAAAACGCTTAGCTTGCCGTCCGCCAACACCAGGGAATTTTTCGAAGTGTGAAATTAGTTGGTCGAGGGGGTTCATAAAGTTTGAGTATACATTAAATAAGTGAGTAGTTCACAACAGCGGTTGTCAGTAGTTATGGTGTTTATTCAGTGAATGGCGACTATGTGCGGGTGGGTTTGGCTGGTTCGCATCAGGAGTCAATGAGTCGAATTAATACCGTAGCTAATGATTTTGCCGGTAACTAAAAATCATCACCCGTACCAGGCATCGCAGCGTGGTGAGTATCGAGGTTGAGGAAGCGGACGTGCTCGCCGTCAAAGTATAATTCAGCGTGGCCAACGGCACCGTTACGGTGTTTTTCGACCATGATCTGAGCAATGTTTGGACGTTCGGCTTCTTTGCCTGGGTTCATTTTATCTTCCCGGTGAATGAACATCACCACGTCGGCATCCTGCTCGATAGAACCAGAGTCACGCAAGTCAGAAAGTCTCGGTGTGCCACCACGTTGCTCGACTGCGCGCGACAGCTGTGAGAGGGCGATGACGGGGATGTCGAGCTCTTTGGCGAGGATCTTGAGTGAGCGGGAAATCTCGGTGATTTGTTGCACCATGTTGTCACTACCCTTGGTGAGGGTCGGTGACATGAGCTGCAGATAATCTACGATGAGCATGTCAAGACCATATTCATTTTTCAGTCGTCGGGCAGCTGACTTCATTTTCACAATGTTCATGTCAGCTTGGTCGATGATATGAATTGGCGCCTTACTGAGTTTTTCCATGGCTGATTGCAGGTCGTTGTATTCCTGGTCGTTACTTAGTCTACCGGTGCGTAACTTCCAACTATCAACCCCAGATTCAGCAGCGAGCATACGATCGACCAACTGTTGATCACTCATTTCGAGTGAAAAAAATCCCACTGATGCTCCGTGTTGCAGCGCAGCATTGCGGGCCAGGTCTAGCGCAAAGGCAGTTTTTCCCATCGCTGGCCGGGCTGCCAGAATGATTAGGTCTGATTTTTGAAAGCCAGCCAGAACATTATCAAGAGAATGAAAGCCAGAGGGAACACCGCGCTTTTCTTGTGGGTTTTCAGTTAAGTATTCAAACCTCTCCCAAGCTTCAGATAAAGCGGTTCCAATCGGGCGGAACTTCTGCGCTGAAGGTGATTGGGTAGCCAGAAAGATTTTCTTTTCAGCCTGATCAAGCGCTTCATCGACTGATTCAGGATCGCTGTAGCCGATTTCGGCAATGTCGTCAGCAGCATGGATGAGACCTCGTAGTGAAGATTTGGCCTGGACTTGATCAGCATAGTAAGTGGCGTTACCGGCGGCTGGAACCGTTTCAATTAGTTCGGTGACATAGGTTGCACCACCAACGCGCTCTAGCTGACTCATTTCTTTGAGCTTCGTGCTGACTGAAACAATATCGATTGGATCACCTTTAGAGAATAGTTGTGAAATTGCACTAAAGATGGCGCTGTGTTTATCGGCGTAGAAACTTTCTGGGTACACGAGCACTGAAATGTCGTGCATCACGTCTGGCTTGAGGATGATTGCGCCCAAAAGAGCCTTCTCTGCATCGACGTTTTGTGGGGGAGTGCGGAGTGATTTGCTGGTGTTAGTCGCCATGTGATAGCTAGTTTACCACTTTCTTGGAATAACGGTGAGAATCACACGTTGTGGAGAATGGGGAGGATGTGTATAATATGAAATAGTGTATTGTTAAATTAGCAATTTATGTTATGGCCATAGTAGATATCCTGTTGTTTTGTTGGTTGATAGGTATTGCTAGGATGGCATACAGCAAGTTTGGTAAGACAAAGGATAAAGCTGAATCAAACACAATATTTAGATACAGTCTATTATTTTTCCTGATTAACTTTGTAGTTTTTTTGATAGTTTAACCTATTCAACAAGTGTGCTGGACTACAGCAGGTCCAAGAGAATTCTAGTTCAACTTTAGTTTTGTCACTCTTGGACCGTGCTCAGAATCTTCGACACTGTAGCCTTTTTCAGTGATACGATCTCGCAGCGCGTCTGCTTCTGGCCACTCTCGACCAATGCGAGCTACTTCACGGGCGTCGATTAACGCCATCACGTCGTCAGGCACATCGTCTTTGGCAACAACACCAAGTGACCTCGCACCTTCAGCTCGATCATCAGAGAGGCCGATATCTAGCACCTCGTCCATGGCGAGTAGGGTGCCGGCCTTAGTGGTATCGCTTAGTTTCTTATCTTTGATCATGTCCCACATAACGGCAATCGCACCAGGTGTGTCGAGATCGTCGGCTAATCGTTGATCGAACTTTTCAAGGTAATCCTTATCTGGGGTAGTAGGTTTTTGTTTGTATTCCTCGTACATATGCCGCTTGAGTCGGAAGAGGGCTTGTTTAGCGGCTTTAAGCGCTTCCCAGGAGAACGTCACCTGAGATCGGTAGTGTGCTGTTAGTAGCCAGTAGCGGTAATCATCGCCGCTAAATCCACTATCTAGAATGTGCCGTAAATTGAGCGCGTTACCTTTTGACTTACTAATCTTGGCTCCGTTATCAATAGTAACAAATGCATTGTGTAGCCAGTACTTAACAAATGGCTTACCGGTAGCTGCTTCACATTGAGCAATCTCGGCGTTATGGTGTGTATATTGCAAGTCTTCACCACCGGTGTGAATGTCAATTTGTTTACCAAGGGTTGCCATTGCCATAGCTGAACACTCCATATGCCAACCCGGGAAACCAGTACCCCAACGACTAGGCCAGCCAAGCTCACCCTTTTTCCAAACTGCAAAGTCAGCGGGGTGTTTTTTCTCTGAATTTATTTGGACTCGGGCGCCTGACTTTAGGTTATCCAAATTAATATTACCTAGTCGCCCGTAAGCAGGAAACGTAGAAATATCAAAGTACACGCCGTCTGAAGTTTCATACGTGAATCCCTTCTCCTCGAGAGTTTTAATCAGACTGATTTGTTTTTTGACGTACTCACTAGCACGGGCATACGTGGTTGGGGGTAAAATACGTAGTGCGTACAAATCATCATTAAACGCATCAATGTACGTATCTGACAGTTTACGCATTGATTTGAGGTTGATCGCTAGTCCTTCACGCTTGAGGCCTTTCATCATTTTATCCTCGCCAGCATCACCGTCGTCGCTCAGGTGACCAAAATCAGTCAGGTTCATCGTGTGGTTCACGATATAGCCATTGCGGATGAGTACTCGCTTTGCAATATCGGCATTTAAAAAAGCTCGTAGATTACCGATGTGTATATTGTCGTACACAGTTGGGCCACAACTGTACATTTTGACGTTGGTGGCCTTGTATGGCTCAAAGTCTTCAAGTTGACCAGACTCAGTATTGTAGAGCTTGATTGTGCGAGTAATGACTGGCGTGCCGCCACCAAATAGATTGCCTAACATTACCTGTAGTGTAGCAAACTTTTGAAATCAATGGAAAAATTCATAATGGTTTGGTCTTGGCTACAAGTCATGCGATAATACGTCATATGCAAAGATACGTAGGATTTATGGTAGCTGTGCTACTCGCGGCGGGAGCCTTTTTTTCAGGAATACAATTTGGCCAAGGTTCTGCCGGACAAGGACAGTTGGCATCAATCTTCAGTTTGTTTGCGGCGGAACCGCAAGCGAGTCAAGAAACCAGCCTAGACCAATTTTGGGAGGTTTGGAACCTGCTCGACGATAAATTTGCCGTCGGGACCAGTTCTCAACAGTTAACCGATGAAGAAAAAATCCAAGGGGCAATTGATGGTTTGGTTGATGCGTACGATGACCCGTACACGGTTTATTTGCCACCAGCAGACACCGAAACATTTACGGCTGATATTTCTGGTGAATTTAGCGGGGTTGGAATGGAGGTGGGGCTGCGTGACAACTTGGTGACTATTATCGCACCACTTCCAGAAACTCCGGCTGAGCAAGCTGGTCTACTCGCTGGTGACGTGATTGTGCGGATCGACGACGTGTCAGCCGAAGGGATGCGGATTGATGAAGCTGTCAATCTGATTCGAGGCGAAAAGGGGTCAGTGGTCGAGTTAACAATCTTTCGGGAAGGTGAAAATGAGTTCCTTGAAATTCCTGTGACCAGAGATACGATTGCGATTCCAACAGTTCGGACTGAACAGATTGATGATGTCTTTATTATTTCTCTGTACAGTTTCAATGCGATTGCTGAACAAAAAGTAAGAGAGGCGCTACTAGAACTATCTCAGACTGACGCGACCAAGCTTGTAATTGATCTACGGGGTAATCCGGGCGGCTTCCTTGAAAGTGCGGTTGCGATCGGGAGTCTGTTTGTTCCGAGTGGAAAAGTCATTGTTCAGGAATCATTTGTTGATGAAAGTAAAAATGACACGTTTCGAAGTCGCGGCCGTCAGGCGGGAGTATTCAGTCCTGAAAACCTAGTGGTGTTGGTTGACGGTGGTTCTGCTTCTGCTTCTGAGATTCTAGCTGGTGCACTCAAGGACCATAATATTGCGACAGTCATAGGCGCGCAAACGTTTGGTAAGGGTTCGGTGCAGGAATTGGTTGAATTGGATGATGGTTCGTCCCTCAAGGTGACAATCGCCCGATGGCTAACTCCAAACGGCACGTCGATCTCAAACGGCGGTTTGACACCTGACATTCGCATTAGTCGCACTCCAGCTGATCGAATAGAAGACATTGACCCACAAAAAGACGCAGCGGTTCGTTTCTTACAAGGAGAAACCGTTGAGAGTGAAGAATTAGAAAGTGATTTACTAGAAGACGTATCAAACGTAGCGCCTACTGGTGAATAAACGATCAGTTTGCTACTATACTGGCTATACTATATACAACGATAAGATTTGAAAGTTATGAAAGTTATTCTCTTGCAAGATGTGGCCAAAATTGGCCGTCGAAACGAAGTAGTTGAGGTGCCAAATGGCTATGCTATGAACCAGCTGATCCCACAAAAAAAGGCTGAGCCGGCCACTCCAGCCAACATGAAGAAAATTAGTAAAGTGCACGCTGATATGGCTGCCAACGCCTCTAATATGGAAGTGGTATTTACCATTGCCAAAGAAGCTCTGGTCGTTGAGCTACTTGAAATTCCAGCAGAAATGAATGAACAAGAACATTTGTTCCAGGCGATCAATGACGCTGATGTGGTAACGGCGGCAGAAGCAAAAGGAATTGCTATCACTTCAGCTATGGTTGGCTTTCCAGAGGTGGTAAAGTCAGCAGGCGAACACACTGTTACGTTGCAGCACGGAGCGCATTCTGCACCATTTACAATTAAGGTGGTAAAAAAATAAGCTTAGTATGGATTCACAGATGAAGCAGGGTCTACTATCAATTGTTGGTTTGTTGGTGCTGTGTGCAGTCCTGGTGACAGGGATATCTCTGTGGCTAGGTGGTGATACAGCACCAGTTGACCCAGTCATTACTGATAATCAAAGTGAAGAATTTCAAATTGAGTCTCCGATAGTCCCAGAAGCATTAGAAGATTATGAGGTAGATATTTCAAATCGTATGAACCCAATCGCTGTACTAGAAACAAACAAAGGAGTGATAGAAATCGAGCTATATGATGACGCGATGCCAATCACTGCTGGTAACTTTATGAAACTGATCAATGAAGGATTCTACGATGGAATCAAGTTTCACCGAGTGATGGATGGCTTTATGATTCAAGGTGGCGATCCTATCACCAAAACTGCCGAAGTTGGTCGTTATGGAACAGGAGGGCCTGGGTATGCAATTCCAGACGAACACATAGCCGGAAAAAAGCTAACTAACGTTCGAGGAACTATTTCAATGGCAAATAGTGGTCCAGACAGTGGGGGTAGTCAATTCTTTATCAATCTAGTAGACAACACCAATCTAGATTTTGATAAACCACCATTGCAATCAAAGCATCCCGTATTTGGACGAGTCATTTCCGGCATGGAAGTGGTTGATACTATCGGTTCAGTCCCGACTGGCCCAACTAATCTTCCTTTAGAAGATGTAGTTATCGAAACAGCAACAATTCGAGAGGGATAGTAATAACTAGAATAACAAAAAACACTGACAGAGATTGTCAGTGTTTTTTATTATTGTGGTTGATTTAAGCTCAAGCTGGCACGACGTCTACCACTTTTTTGGTTACCTTTGCTCCGGTAAAGGTAGTTTTTCGCTTACTTCGAAATGATACTACTCCCTCCGTCATAGCAAAGATCGTGTGATCTTTGGCTACTTTGACTCCTTTGCCAGCTTCAATTTTGGTTCCTCGCTGACGAACGATTATTTCCCCGGTCTTCACCATTTGACCGTCTGCACGCTTGACCCCCAAATACTTCGGTTGCGAGTCGCGCAGGTTTTTGGAAGTTCCACCGGCTTTCTTCTTTGCCATAACCTGTATTTATTTATTTAATATGGTGTTAAGAGTGATACAATTAACGAGAAAGAGTATACGACACATGGAAGGGAAACTCAAGTCTTTAGCGAGCTCAGAGCAATTGTTTACTGCTGTTTTACTCTGTCTGGTGGGGGTCATGTCATTTTTGTTGGGAAGGTACTCAGTTATCGGCCCAACTATGAATCCAGCCCTAGTAGAAAATGCAGCCGGGGTTGTGTTTATAGATACACCAAGTCCAGTTGTGGTGCCTGACGCAATCCAAGTAGTCGCATCAAAAGGAGGTACTAAATACCACCGTCTTAATTGTCCGGGGGCAAATTCCATTAATGAAGAAAATAAAATCTACTTTGATTCTATTGCTCAAGCCAGAGCCGCGGGTTACACCCCGGCGGCAAACTGTGAATTTTAGATGTTATACTCTCTAAATCGATGAAAAAGCAAGAGTTCATAAGTGGTATGTCTAGCGTAAGTGTTGTACATGTAGGTTTAATACTATTGGTGTTAGTTCTTTTTGCGAGTACGCTTTTGTTATATGGCTTTTCTTCCGATAGTACACGAGCTAGTAATAACACCAGTATTGAGTACCGACTTGTGAATAATATTATGAATGATGAGGGTGTTATCAAGCTAGTGCCAAGAGATAGTACACCGCCACTGCAGGGTGAACTTTCTATGTATGCAAACGAGCAAGGTGGTAGTTTGTATAGTTTTATTTTTACACATTATGATGCGACCGAAACATCTGCTGTACAGCCACAGTTTGTGCGCACTCGTCTGGTGGATGAACCAATTATGGTTGATCTAAACGATGCAGAGGGGGTTGCTTTAGCGGATACGCTTTGTGGCTTTGATTGCACCCCAGAGGATACTGCACCTATTGAAGACTGGATCAATTTTAAACAATCATGGTCAGTTGAAATTATACCTGAGGCGATATTTTACCGAGCAACGAGCAGTACTATCATCACAGACATTATTATCCCTGATATAATAAAAGAATTATAGTTATGCTCATCCTCGACACAGAATGCTCTGGACTACGACCGGATCGACACTCGATTGTATCGATTGGGGCGCTTGATTTTCGTAATCCTGACAATCGCTTTTATGGAGAATGTCGCGTATGGGACGGAGCAGAGATTATGGATGAGGCTTTGGCGGTAAATGGCTTTACTTACGCAGAAGTCACCGACCCAGATAAACAATCAGAAGCTGAATTGGTCGCAGCCTTCTTAGAATGGTCGCAGGATCTACCGGAGCGAACGCTCACCGGGCAGAACGTCGCTTATGATAAGGGTATGTTACTCGCCGCCGCTGAGCGAGCCCACCTCAATTGGAACCTGGCCTACCGAACAATTGACGTTCACACACTGTGTTGGGCACATCATGTCCGTTTACAAGGCGAGCCACCAGTTGATGAAAAACATCGACGTAGCGACCTCAATAGTAAGGCTGTGCTGGCGTACTGTGGCCTGCCAGCTGAGCCTGACCCCCATAATGCACTAACCGGAGCACTCTGGCATGCCGAGGTTACGTCTCGGTTGATGTATGACAAAAAACTTCTCCCCGAATTTGCGCAATTTGAAATTCCTTGGGCATAGTCTGATGTTAAAATACTGTAATGATATTGGATAAAAAACGACGTACACCAAAACAAGACGGAAAAAAATCCCGCAAAAATGCTGAGGCCAACAACTGTAGAATTGTCACTGAGCTACTAGATCCAGATAGTACACAGGGTGATGCGGTCCAGTCGTGGCGGGTGTTCCGTATTATGTCTGAGTTTGTGCAGGGTTTTGAAATGCTGCGTTCCCATGGTCTAGCGGCGACTTTCTGGGGTAGTGCTAGAACTGATCCGTCTGATAAATACTATAAAGCAGCTGAAGAATTAGCCGCACGAATGGCAAAAAAAGGCTTTTCAATCATTTCGGGTGGAGGTCCAGGGATTATGGAGGCGTCAAATGTCGGTGCGTTTAAAGTTGGTGGTAGATCGGTTGGGTTGAATATACAGCTGCCGTTTGAACAAAAGCTTAATCCCTACACCAACGAGTCACTTAATTTTGATTTCTTCTTCTCTCGTAAAGTTATGCTGACGTTTGCGTCAGAAGTGTACGTATATTTCCCTGGTGGTTTTGGGACGCTTGATGAATTATTCGAAATTATAACCCTGATCCAGACTAAAAAAATCGAGCCAATCCCAGTTGTTCTGTATGGTAAAGAGTACTGGACACCACTGCTTGAATTCTTTAAGAATGATTTACTCGAAAAGTACGGCACTATCAGTCCAGAAGATCTTGAGCTATTTCACTTGGTCGACAGTGTTGATGAGGCAATGAAATACATCACGAAAGAGATTAAAAATATTAAAAACGTGCAACAGATCTAAGATATGTATTTTTCTTACTTTGATACAGCCTTTTCAGACGATCGAGTTATCAACAAACATGTCAAAGCACTTGGTAAATACCGGGCCCAAGTTGCAGAAGTCGTGAGTCACAACGACTCATCGCAATCAGAGTATTCGCTCGTGCACGCAGCAAATCCGGCTGTCCATGATCAATTGGAGCGAATCCAGACTGAGTTCAAGGGTATTAAGCATCTGATATTGATAGGAATTGGCGGGTCAAACTTGGGTACTGTCGCGATCCACCAGCTACTGGATGAGAAAAAAGTGCGATTATATACACTTGATACAGTTGCTGCGTATCAAGTTGAAGAATTATTAGCTCAGCTCAAGCGTGTTAAGAAAGTTTCTCAGGTAGGAGTGTGCGTAATTAGTAAATCTGGCGGTACGGCTGAAACAATGGTTAATGCAGGAGTAGTACTGACAGCGCTTGAATCACAGTTTGGAAAGGGAATCTACAAGCAAACTATTTTTATTGGAGATCCAGGTACTGGTTTTTTGAAATCGGCTAAGCGAATGGGAGCCCAGTCAGTCAGTATGCCCCCAATTATTGGTGGTAGGTACTCAGTTGGTACTGAAGTCGGACTAGTCCCTTTGGCGTTACTGGGGCACGACGTTGATTCTTTTGTAAGTGGGTTACTAGAGGCAAATAATGAGGAATACGAAGCAATCACTGCTGATAATGCGGCCCGACTATTTGTTTATTTGGGTAAAAAATATACCCACTATAATTTCTTTGCGTTTGAACCACGCTTGTATAAATTAGGTGCTTGGTATCGACAGTTGCAGGCGGAAAGTTTAGGGAAAGCGTCTGTTAACAGCAGCAAGAAAAACACTAAAGGGTTTGTCCCAACCCTCACTACAGCTGTTGAACTTCATTCTACTGGCCAGTTGCACATGAGTGGTTTGCTGCCGATCTACACTGATTTTGTCACCTTTGATGATGGCGACTGTGATTGTGAGATACCTCGAAAAGGTCTGGCAAAAAATTACGGTAAATTCTCGATGCAAGAAGTGGCCACGGCGATTTATGGGGGAGTTATTGGAGCATATCAAACTGCTAAATTGCCATACAGGGCAACCATCTTTTCAGATAATCGATCGTACTCAGTAGGATTGTTTATGGGTATGCGCATGAGGGAAACAATGTACGCGGCACATTTGCTAGGTGTAAACGCCTTTGATCAGCCGAATGTAGAGTTATACAAGAACAAGACTCGAGAAATATTAGGGATGTAACAATGGTACACTTTATAACAATATGACCTACGTAGTATTTGACATTGGTGGAACTAAAACCAGAGTAGCAACATCGGCTGACCTTAAAACTTTTACCGCGGTCACATCTTATAAAACTCCACCTACTTTTAAAGCTGGGATGCAATTACTGACGGAAACAGTTGATGGGTTGACTGATGATGTGACGGCATTCGCGGGCGGCATTCGTGGGCGTTTGATGGAAGATAAAACCGGCATTGAAAACGACGGTAAGTTAACCAAATGGGCTGGTGAATCAGTAGTGGGATATCTGCAGAAAAAATATGGCGACATTCCCGTTTTTCTTGAGAATGATGCAGCTATTGCTGGGGTAGGTGAGGCTGTATTTGGTGGTGGGGCTGGTTTAGATATCGTGGCGTATCATACAGTTAGTACTGGTGTTGGTGGTGCCAAAATTGAACACGGTATAATCGATGAATCAAATATCGGCTTTGAGCCTGGGCATCAAATACTAGATATAGACCGTACAATCCTAGGTGAAGAAATAACTCCGACGCTGGAAAACATGGTTTCCGGCACTGCCATTAAATTGCGTTTTGGTGTCGAGCCGTACGAGATACCACAGAGCGACGTGCTGTGGGATGATCTAGCGGGATATTTAGCACAAGGGTTACGCAATACTATTTTGTATTGGTCGCCAGATGCGATTGTGCTTGGTGGATCGATGATTATCGGTGATCCGGCTATTAAAATCGACGCTATTCGCAAGGCAACTGCTGAGGCTTTGGACGGCTTTGAGCCGACACCTTTAATCGTTGAAGCTAAGCTTGGTGATGAGGCTGGTTTATGGGGTGGTTTGGCTGTTCTCGATCGTCGTTTATAGTATACTCAGACAACAGGATCGTTTACCAAACCTAAATTTATATATGGAATTTCTCATTATTTTACTAGTTGTTTTTGGAGGGATCATTTTGTCGTTTTTGCGAGAGGTAAAGCAGTACGAGCGAGGAGTGGTGCTAACAATGGGTCAATATACCGGATTGCGAAATCCTGGCTGGAGCATCATTGTGCCAATATTTCAATCAATGCAAAAAGTCGACTTACGAGTCAAGGCGGTTGATGTGCCAGACCAGAAAGTTATCACAAGAGACAACGTGTCTGCTTCTATTAACGCAGTTATTTATTACAAAGTCTCTGATGCTGCGCGCGCTGTGCTTGAAGTAGAAGATTTTCGTTACGCAGTGTCGCAGCTGGCTCAAACCACTATGCGTAACATTGTAGGTGGAGCGGAGCTCGATGAGGTACTGTCGCAACGAGAAGAACTGTCAAATAAAATTAGGGCCATCATTGACTCTGAGACAGATAAGTGGGGAATTAAGGTCGACAATGTCGAACTGAAAGACTTCTTCTTGCCAGAAGACATGGAACGTACTATCGCTAAGCAAGCCGAGGCAGAGCGTGAACGTAGAGCTGTTATTATAAGTGCAGAAGGGGAGGTAATTGCATCTGATAATATCGCCAAGGCTGCCAGAACATTAGCTGAGTCACCGGGAGCACTTCATTTGCGCACCCTACAAACTTTGAATGACTTGTCGTCAGATCAGTCCAATACTGTTATTTTTGCTATGCCGATAGAAGTACTCAGAGCAGTAGAGGGGATTAGCACATATATGGGTAACAAAAAAGAATAGTCTATCTATTGACTTATTGTAAATATAATGTTATAGTCTTATAAATCCATAATCCATGGTAGGATTGTGCGGTTGTCGAGGAAGGGGCGCTCATATGAGACCTCCGACCTATGCTCTACATGAGCGTCGACATTTATCTATAAGACCATTGGCTTATTATATCCACAGTATTCTTAGCAATTCTTTCTGTTTCTACTGCATCTGTCGTAGAAGTACCAGAAAGTGCTATCGGACACATTGGACAAGCAGAAGTTGAAGTGGCACCAAAAGAAATTACGATCGGACGAACAGAAGAGTTGGTTCGTGAATACTTTCAAGACATCCCGATTATGGCAGAAATTTCTCGATGTGAGTCTACATTTCGTCATACTAATCCAGATGGTTCAGTGCTACGAGGGGTAGTAGACAAGCGAGATACTGGTGTGATGCAAATCAATACGTATTATCACCAGGATACAGCTGATAAACTGGGGTTAAACCTGGAAGACTTCTATCACAATATGGCGTTTGCTCGTAACCTATACGAGCGACAGGGAACACAACCCTGGAGCGCGAGTCGTCCTTGTTGGGGATCATCCCAGCTCGCGATGGCTAACTAAATAAAAGAAAACAACCCGCAGGGGTTGTTTTCTTTTGGTATAATAAAAAACGTGAAAAAGATTCTCATAATCATGGCGCTTGTTCTGGTGTCTATTATTAGTTATCTTATATATGAACAATATATGCTAAGTCAGCATTGCGATGGACTATGTCAAGACATTGAAACAGGCGAACTAATTTCTTGTTGTTAATATGAAATACTGGTTAATGAAATCTGAACCTGACTGTTACTCAGTCGATGACTTGAAAAAGGATAAGGTTGAGCATTGGGACGGAACGCGTAATTACCAAGTGCGCAACATGATACGTGATGATATGTCTGTCGGTGACCTGGCACTGTTTTATCATAGTAACGCGGGCAAGGAGACCGGGTGTGTCGGGGTAATGGAGGTTGTAAGTCCAGCGTATCCTGATCCTACCCAGTTTGATCCAAAATCTGATCATCTTGATCCCAAAAGTGACCCAGATAATCCACGCTGGTTGTGTATTGACATAAAATACGTTGCACATTTACCGCGACTGGTATCACTGCAAGAAATAAAAATTGACCCCAAATTTGCAGATATGCCACTCGTGCAAAAAGGGAATCGGCTGTCTGTTTTCCCGATCAAGAAAACCCACTTTGATCGAGTGGTAAAACTATCTGAAAAGCCACTGTAGCATTGGTATACTAAATCCATATGGAATCTACCGCCGAAGCTCTGCGCGACACTAAGGGTCGCTTTCAAAAGCGTGATACTGGCTTTATGCAGCTATTTATCAGTAAGCGATTGATTCATGGATCCGCTGCTGCGCTTGCGGGTATTTTTGTTCCGATTTTTCTGTACGAAACTTCAGGAGAATCATTTTTTGTGGTTGGGGGGTACTACGCTCTTCTCTCGTTACTGTACGCATTGCTATTAGTACCTAGTATGCGGATTACTAATCGTCTAGGGTTTAGTCGCACGTTGGTCTTGTCAGGGGTGTGTAGTATCGCAACCTACATATTACTGTTTAATTTGACACCGACAAACCTACTAATCTTGCTGTGGCCACTAGCTGTGACTATCGTCGCTTTTCGATTATTTCACTGGGTGCCATTTCATACCGATTTTGCCTTGTTTACCACCGCTGGTAAACGGGGGAAGCAAGTCAGTCTTTCGTTTGCAGCGATTGCGTTTATGGGAGCGGTTGGTCCGATTGCGGCGGGGTTCATTATCGCTAATGCTGGCTACACGGCCTTATTTGGGACCATTATTGTACTTTTAGTGGCGGCAACAATTTCGTATGCATACGTACCCGAGACGCCCACGCATTTTGATTGGTCGTGGAGAGAAACCTGGAGTCAATTTCGGTCAAATAGACAGCGAGGTTTGATGGTGGGGGAGTTTGCAAACGGTGCAGAAACGGTTGTAAATATTATTGTCTGGCCTATTTTTTTATATACCATTTTAGATGGAGATTTATTTAGCATTGGTGCAATTTCAACCATCATTGTCGGAGTAACGATTGTGTTGCAGTTGCTACTAGGAAGATATCTCGACGGCAAGGGAAGAGATATAACCAAAACCCTAAAGATTGGAAGCTACTTATATGCAATCGGTTGGATTCTTAAAATATTTGTATTATCCGCCGCTCAAGTATTCTTTGTCGGCCTCTATCACAATATTGTTCGTATTTTCTCCCATACTCCTTTCAATGCTATCGTATACGATATGTCTGCGGATCAGGGAAGTTTAGTTGATGAGTATACTGTCATTCGAGAAATGGCTAATCATTTAGGGAGAGTGTTTGCTTTGTTGGTTACAGCAATTCTTGCTCTGTTCATACCTATTGGCTGGACCTTCTTTATAGCAGTGGCAGCTTCTTTGGCCCTAAATATGGTGTATACCGCACAAAGAGTCTAGGATTATAGTGAGGTTATGAAAATAGGCTTTTTTGACTCTGGACGTGGGGGATTATTGGTTGCACAAGCAACACAAAAATTATTACCCCAGTATGACTATCTGTATTATGGAGATACAGCCAATGTGCCGTATGGTGATCGATCAGAGACTGAAATTTATGCCCTTACCAAGTTAGGAGTTGAGTACCTATTTCAGAGCGGGTGCTTGATAGTTATTTTAGCTTGCAATACTGCTTCTGCAGAAACACTCCGGATGTTGCAAGATGAGTGGCTGCCGAAATACTATCTAGATAGAAAATTGCTGGGTGTTATAGTTCCGACGGTGGAGGCTGTATTAGAGGCGCAGTGTTCAAGGGTGCTGTTGCTAGCGACGGCTAGGACCGTTAGTGCTGGTAAATATCATCTCGAGCTTGGCAAATTACAAATTGTAAACACCAAAATCATAGCCCAGGCCACCCCTGATTTGGTGCCCTTGATAGAAGAAGGGGATGTAGCTGTTTCTGTGGCGCGTGTAACGCAATACATAAACCAGTACTTGCAACGTGGTGATGTTCTTGACGGAGTTATACTTGGTTGCACCCATTATAGTATTCTAGCTGATTCCTTACGTGTCTTATTTCCTCAGATTACATTTTTTACACAAACCGAGATCATTCCAAGTAAATTGCAGCAATACTTGGAGGTGCACAACGAATTAGAGCAGCAACTTGGAAAGGAGGGGACACTCGAGGTATTTTTTACCGGCAGGTCTCATGTCTAGGCTATACACTCAAATCACTCTTTAATATCCTTTCCACCATGGAATTTTTCGTGGATGTCCCGCAGTCGTTTGTTGGTCACGTGGGTGTATATCTGGGTAGTAGCTACGTTTTTATGACCGAGTAGCTCTTGCACAGAGCGTAGATCAGCACCACGATCAAGCAAGTCCGTCGCATAGGTGTGGCGTAGGGTGTGGGGAGTAACTTTCTTTGATACGCCGGCTAATAGAGCGCAACGCTTAATCATCATTTGAATAGCGCGTGGGGTGAGTCGTTTTGATTCACTATTTTTTGTCAGGTTTGTAAATAATGGCTTGTCTACGTCGTGGCGTTTTTTGAGATAGAGCCGTAACCATTGTGCGGTACGAGGTGAAATAAAAATAGTTCGTATATGTTTACCTTTACCTATAATCGATAATTCATAGGTACGACTGGTAGAGTTGTCTTGTAGCATCGTGAACTGATCTTGGTTTAAGGCGGTCAGTTCAGCTATACGCATTCCAGAGCTAAAAAACAACTCCATGATGGTGCGGTCACGTAACCCTTTAATCTCCTTGATCTCGGGTATCTGTAGCATCTTTTCGATATCAACCACTTCGAGAAATGAAATTGTTTCGTCTGGTTTTTGCTTGGCTAGTTTGATTTTACTACTAGGTAGTGTCTCAATATCTCGCTCGGCCAGGTAGGAGAGTAGGGCACGCAGGGCAATTAGATAGTAGTTTTGTGATTTCTTGCTTAAATAGTCACCGCGATTGGTTTTGTATGTCCGAGCAATATATAACCGGTAGTCCCAGACGTGTTCAGCGGTCAATTCATGCGGTTTCAGATTCTCAATATTTTCTACTTTGAGCCATTTGGTAAAGAGGGAGAGGTACTGTTGGTAGTTGCGCTGAGTGTTGCTTGAGAGTCCTTTTTCGATCTCGCAGTAATCAAGGAAAGGGAGTATGTGAGCTCTGATTGGTTTAGGTGATTGTTTGCTGGCCATTGCGTATATATTATCACTTCGCACAATATATGTAAAACGAAGTAAAGTGCATATCCATTCTACATTAATAATATTCACACTGGTCTGTAGGTACCCTTATTATATAGGTACAGAGGAAGTTTATAGAGATATCTGTACTGCATAGTACGCAACAAGGCCGTTACTACTTGTACAGCTGCTTTTGAATCAATTCTGAGTATGTACATTAGCCAAGGATCAAATTTGGCTCGATATACTATCTATCTACAGTAATACCTAACTAAGCATAATCAAAGCCTTAGAATCGATTCTAAGGCCTTTATAGTATGTGGTGTGAGTAACAGGCTGTTTATACTAAATGTAGGTTATTTCTGCTTCGTATATACATTATTGCTTTGATGAGTAGATTTGAGTCGACTCCTGGTACCTGTAATTTATAATTAAATATCACAAATTGATTTTAAAATTTTTGCAAAATCGAACTAGTGGTTTTTCAGTAGATTTTTCAATTATGCATTAGTAAAAATATTTTAAACGCTCATTTGGTGTAGGTCGCGAGATTTATCAAATAGTTGACAGCTGTCTACGTTACAACCCTACTCCCCCTTTTGTCTGGGGATTTAATATTGTGCGACGTTTACTATTTGATGTTAGAAATGTATTTGACTACTCATCCCTACCATACTAGTGGCTACAGGTAGCACGCTTAGTAATTTTTATATATCCATAAAAGTATCGACTTGATATAAGGCACTTTCCTTCAATTCGGTAGTAGCATTATTAAACGTAATTCCTTTCCCGGTTGTTAGGAACATTGGTTGATCGTAAATACTGTCGCCAATTACGTAACAGTCTTTGGTTGGTTCGATATTGAGAGCACTGCACAGCTCTAGTAGATAAGTATTTTTCATGGCGCTTTCTGTTCCCCTTGAGTGAATGCCTGTCAGCACATCTGATTCATTGAAGACGCAGCTAGTATTAGCAATTACATGGTGAATGCCAAGTTGATCAGCAATTGTGTGAGCTGTAATGACAAAAGATCCAGTAATAATGGCGGTTGTGTACTCCTTTTTATGTAGATGATTCACTAAGCTTTTTGCTCCGTCTCGGAGCTTGATTTGTTGTAGTATTGACGTGATCTCTTCCCTTGTCACCCGCTTGTTCTTTAGATCATATAATATATCTAGTTCTGTCATCCATTGAGCATATGATATATCACCGTTTTTAAATGCCGTATAAAGACGATAGTCATCATCAGGCGACACGCCTAAAAAGGTATTTACATCCACCCACTTATTGTTAGTAATAAGTGTGTCGTCCATATCGAATACAAACAGCTTGTTTTTACTCATGCGTTGATAGTACCACTATATTCGTTAGTAAGGTGGTAAATACAACATTGGGTCGATGTAGGCTTCAGTAGCTGCTACTGGAGTGGTGGCCGGTCCACAGCCAGTAACGGTTTTGATCTCGTTAAAGCGTCGCACACTCACTCCTTCTTTGGCGTAGACTGTAAAGTGGAGGTGCGGTCCGGTTGAAAATCCGGTGTTACCAATGTATCCAATTGTCTCACCAGTAGCCACTTTCTGTCCCGGGGTAACCCCAATAACCGATTGGTGGGCGTACATGGTTGAGAATCCATTGGCATGATCAATGAGCGTCCACTTCCCCCATGAGTAACAGCCTGGTACAGCGTCAGTATTGCCAGTAGCACGAACGGTTCCGGCTAATGGGGCTAGAATAGGAGTACCGCTTGGCGCGCCAAAGTCGACCCCAGCGTGATATGGTCTCCCACCATAGGCGGCGGCATTTCTTCTCGCGAATTCGGTGCCGCCAAAGTACTGTGTAATGATTACGTTTGCTAATGGCCAATTAAAGACCTGGGTACCTGGAGCCGGAATGGTATTTGGGTCAAGAATGAACTGTAGCTCTGACTCAAAGTCCCGTAATTCACGCATAATTTGGTCACGGGCTGCTTGCTGTGAAGCCAGTAGAGCCTGGTACTCAGCTTCTTCGTTTTGGGTGGCAGATAGAAGTTCCGCCTGCTCGGCTCGGCTCGTTACCAAGACCGAATTTTGATCTGCGTACTGATTTTTCAGAGCCGACAGTTCAGAGCGTTTATCTTCACTCAAATCACGCCTTTGATTGAGACTTGCTTGTAGTTGACTCAGTGTCGCTACCCTAGCTGCCATTTCATTTTGAACGGTATCAAAGGTATCGATCTCAGTCCAAAAATCCGACAAACGATTGTTTTGTAAAAGTAACTCAATCAGGGTTTGCTCGCTGGCTTGATATTGTGATCGAATAATATCTCCAATGGCTGATTGAGTCACTGCTATGTCTTGTTCAGTAGCATTCATTTCCAAGATCAGTTTATTGATCTCCAGATCGGTTGATGCAATTTGTGCTTCTGTCCTACTGATTTCGGCGTTTACTTTTTTTCGTTCGGTTTCAAGTCTATTTATAGCAGATTGCAGCGTTTTCTTCTCTGCTCCCACCTCCATTAGTTCCAGCTCAAATTTGGCTATTTCTGCGTCAATAGATTTGAGCCTGTCACTACGTTCGGCAATCTCCGTTCTTAATTTCTCAATCTCGCTTTGGGCGAAAGCATCTGGGACGTACACAAAAGAGACTGGTAACACCAGCCCGATGATGAAGGCTACGAACGTTCGTGACGTCATCCTGTTATTTTATCACAAGCTTTTTGTATGCGCTCGAGGGTTTTGCCTTGACCCAGCACGTAAGCGCAGGTAAACGGGTCTGGTGAGCGTTCGCGACCAGATAGTGCGACGCGCAAAGGCCAGAGTACTTCCCCCCTCCCCACCTCACCAGCGTAATCCCAAATCGTTGATTTAATTGTTTCTGGTGAAGTAAAATCAGCCTTTTGAAATAATTCGAACACGTGTCGCAGTCGTGGTGATGCATCGGTAACATCAGTATCATTTTTCCATTGCAGTAACCCAGTTTGATATTCAATTTGGTTAAAAGCCCAGTCGTACTCACCACTGGCAACAGCAGCTTTGATTTCAATTTGAGTGTGTAGACGCTCGAGCATAACAGGAGTCAGTTTTGCTACTGTTTCTTCATCACAATCTGGAAGAGCTGCCTGTACATAGGCTACCTGCTCTGCTGTTGGAAGTTTGATTAAGTATTCTCGGTTCATCCATTTGAGCTTTTCTTCGTTAAATGCTCCACCCGACTTCTGTATTTTTTCTAAAGAAAAATTGTTAATGAGCTCCTCATCGGAAAAAAGTTCTTGTTCCCCGCCTGGGTTCCAACCAATCAAAGCCAAGAAATTACACATCGCAGCCGGTAGATAACCGTCGGATCGGTACTCTAGGATGTCCTTTGCTCCGTCACGTTTACCTAACTTCTTTTTACCGTCGGCAGCCATGATAGGTGGCAAGGTTACGAATACTGGATACGGTATATCAAGTGCGTCGTACAGGCTTAGGTACTTGGGTGTACTAGAAATAAACTCTTGCCCCCGCATTACGTGTGTAACACCCATTTCTTCATCATCGACAATATGAGCAAAATTATACGTTGGAAACCCGTCAGCTTTAATAAGGATAAAATCATCCAAAGCTTCCTCACCAGCGGTCAATTCTCCCCGCACAGCGTCGTGCCAGGTATAGCGTTTTATTTCTGGAGTCTTGAAACGCAGAGGTTGTGTGCCGTCCCATTCGGTGAAGCTATCTGGACGGTGCTGACGGTAGAGGAAAGGTCGATTCTCAGCTTCAGCTTGCGCTCGGAAAGCTGTGATTTCCGCCTCTGTATATGGATCTGGATACGCCAAACCTTTATCAATCAACCTTTTGGCGTACTGCCTATAGATTTCCAGTCGATCTGATTGGAGGCATGAGCCGAAGGTACTTGATGGTTTATCTGGCCCGATATCGTAGGCGATGCCAAGCCAAGTAAGGGCTTCGGTCGTGTGTGAGATCGCACCATCAACCTCCCTACTTTTGTCTGTATCCTCTATACGTAATATAAAAGTCCCATTATTTTTTTTTGCCCAGAGGTACGCAAACAGAGCAGTTCTTATACCGCCAATGTGCTGAAATCCGGTTGGTGAGGGTGCGTATCTAGTGACTACTGGTTTATGATTCATGTTCGATGCCGATTGATAGTATGACACTGGCTAGTTTGGCGGCAGCATCAGGAATAAAGAAATCTTTTGCAGCAGCTGACATAGCTGCCAGCTTTTGTGGATCCTTTATAATAGTGTTTATTTCTGTTGCAAGCAAGTGTGGGGTTAGATTTTTTTCTTCAATGACAACTCCACCTCCTCCCCGAGCGTATGTATAGGCGTTGGTTCTTTGGTCTCGGCTGACGTCTTCGGGAATTGGGATGATGATTGTTGGTGTGCCAAAGTAGGCTAATTCAAACAATGTTGTGCTACCAGCGCGAGTTATCACAATCGTCGCAGCCTGCATTAAAGCTGAGACTGTTTCAACCGGCACAGTGTCTGTAACGTAATAACTAGAACTCAAATCTGTACCCTGTAGTAAACCCTGAGCAGTTATTTGTATGTCACTCATTTGTGGGCCTGTTTGGTGGAAGATGCGATAGTGTGGCAGTAGTTCTAGTAGACTGGTTAACACTGCATCATTGAGTTTTTCTGCACCTTGCGACCCGCCGGTAACGTAAATGAGTGGTTTATCATTAGGTATCCCAAGTAGCGCCAGTGGGTCTGCATGGATCTGGGTTAGTTCGCTGCGCAGTGGGATGCCCGTCAAAGCGGTTTTTTCAGCTGGAAAATACTTGGCAGCATCATCGTAGGAAACAGCTATATACCGTGCAAATTTTCGGGCTAGATAGTTAGCTTTGCCAGGACTGGTGTCTGACTCATGGATCACTACGGGGATTTTTAGTATTCGTGCCGCGAGCAGTATAGGGACCGCAGTATAGCCGCCTTTAGAAAAGATAACGTCAGGATAGATGATGTAAAGCTTCACAACAGCACAAAAGAACCCAAAAAAGGTTCTGAATATATCAAAAAAGTTCTGGATCGAAAAGTAGCGGCGGATCTTACCAGCTGGACAATTTATATAGGTTATGTTGTAGGTGTCGAGTTGTTCTGGATTGTATGGTACTGGACCAAAGTAATATAGTTTCGGCTGACGTTCACTTTTGTTCAACCCTGCCGCTACCGCCATCAGCGGGTAAAAATGTCCTCCGGTTCCCCCACCCACAAGTCCAATTCTCATATTTGCAAGTGTAGCACGTACTATGCTCGCTTGAGTCGATATTTAGACACATTTAGCACTATTCCCATGGCTGCTAATGTTACCAGCAAGGCAGTCCCACCGTGACTAATAAATGGCAGTGGTAGTCCTGAGAGAGGCGCTACCGCTAGCATGGCTCCTATATTGAGGAACGCTTGAGCCATAATCACGGTGATAATTCCCACTACTAGTAACACCCCAAACATATCAGCTCCTTGTTGGGCTATTTTGTACCCGCGCAAAGCAAATGCCACAAATAATCCAAGTAAGAATGTGACCCCTAGTAGACCAAACTCTTCGCTATAAACAGCAAAGATTGAGTCACCGATCGGTTCTGGCAAGTATTCAAATTTTTGGATACTTTGTCCGAAGCCTCGGCCCGATAAACCGCCAGATCCGACTGCAATCAGCGATTGTTTTATCTGGTAGCCACTACCAAGTGGATCGGCGCCAGGATCAAGAAAAGTAGTTAGTCTATCCATCACGTACGGTCTGGCAATAGCTATACTAGCCAACAGCAAGATCCCAGCTAGAAATAAAATAATCAGATCTCGTACCCTAGCACCAGCGACTACAAACATAGCCAGCCCCGCTGTGGCCATAATTAGGAAGGTGTCTGTGTCTGGTTGCAACAACATGACTACTCCCGTAATGCCGCTAATCAAGCCAAATGGAATCAAACCATAGCGCCAATCTTCAACGTGCTTATGCATGCCTGATAACCAGGTCGCAAGGTATATGACATAGGCAATTTTTAGGAATTCTGACGGTTGTACGGTGGTAATACCTAGATTGATCCATCTGGTTGCGCCGGCATGCGACATCCCTAAGCCCGGAATAAATACTGCCAAGGTGCCAATTAGACCAATAATAAAAATATAAATTGCATATTTACGCCAGTGTCTATAGTGAACGTTGCTGAGAATAAATAAAGCCAACCCTCCCCCGACTATACCAAATACAAACTGACTAAAAGCTACGGACCCAAAACTTGCTCCGTCTCTCGCCAGTAACCCTAGTGAGGCGGAGGAGAATATTAAAAATCCAATAGTGACCAGTGTCACTATGATTGAGAGAAATATCGTATCGACTCCTTTTGGTTTGGGGTTACTCATGCGGTGGTAGCAATAATTACTCCAGCTACCGCGCACATAATACTAATAATCCAGTAGCGCATGACAACTTTTTGCGATGGCCAACCAATTGCTTCAAAGTGGTGATGCAGTGGTGCGATGCGTAGCATCTTCTTACCGGTTGCTTTTCGGTACAGTAATTGCAGTACATTTGATCCAACGGTAGCAAGTAGTGGCAAGGCGACAATAAACATCAGTGAAATACCGTGGCCGTCTCCTAGCGCATCAGTCATAAATACTACTACACCGAGCGATAGCGTGAGAGCCATAGACCCGGTTTCAGTCATCCAAAATCGTGCCGGCGAGACATTAAACCATAGAAAAGCCAATATAGCCCCAACAACAGTGGCACAAAACGTTGCTAACCCAACCTGATTTTGTACCAGGGCTATGCCCCCATATGCGCCAAAGACGCAAGCGAATACACCGCCCGATAGACCGTCAATCCCATCAATAACACCACTCGCGTAAAGTACTAGAGTTAGTAATACAAAGAAAGGAATAATGAAGATACCTAGTTCAATACTTCCGTCATAAGGAATATTGATAGCGGTTACTCCTAATTTATCATAAAACCACCACCCTAAACCAGCAGCCAGTACACTAATAAACGCTAATCTACGACTCAGCCCCAGTCCTTTACCGTGATGAGCGACATCGTATACATCATTAATGAGCCCCAATAATGCACCAACAAGCAGCGCCGCTACCGGTATAAAGGTTTGCGACCGACTGAGAAAATTGAGTTGAGAAAAAATTGTTTCTGGAAATAAACTTGCCAGTACAGTTGTTCCACCTAGTGTTAGGATCACACTACCCCAAACTACAATGCCGCCCATTCGTGGTGTGCTGGTTTCGGCGCCACCTTTGAGTCGGTTAAATTCGGTCGCTTCGTGTCCTCCGATGGCTGTTTTGCCACCAGTTTTTTTCCATACTTTATATTTAAATAAAAAATGTGTCAGCACAGGCGTAATTATAATACCGATCATAAAAGCCAGTAATGCAGGAGTGAGGACGCTGACGACAGTACTATTCATACGCAAGTGGTTCTATCACTGAGCTTTGGACTGCGGCGACTAATTCTAGTACATCTGTAAAGCGCGCGTCTCGGGTTGATCCAAGTACGGTTATGATAATCGGACGATTCAAACCAAGATCAAATGCAACCGTTAGGTTTCCTCCAGCTAGATCTGTGTATCCAGTCTTTGAGCCTAAGAGATTAGGGATTTGGGTGGCAATCGGGTTGGTATTATTGACGTCGTGGTACGCTCCAGCAGTGTTATATACTCGGGCTGCCGACTTGGTAGTCGGAGCGATTAGTTCTGGATAGTTAAGCAGCATATACTCCATCAAGAAACTAACGTCTCGCGCAGAGCCAAGGGCCCCAGCTTCGACTGGTGATAGGTCAAGTCCGGTGGTGTTTTTAAACGATAAGGTCGGTAGTTGTAGTTCGTTAGCCCGGATGTTCATACCGGCAATAAATTGTTGGGCTGGGTCGCGCTCTCCTAGAAGTGCTCCAACATTGGCCGCCAGCGCGTACGCGGCGTCGTTTGAAGACGAAATAAGAGCCAGCTGACTTAACTCCTCGACAGTCAGTTCTTCACCTGCCAACAGTCCGCTGTTTCCAGATTGTCGTACTGCAGCTAAGGGTACCCCAACTTGTGTTTGGTCGGTAATGAGCTCGTGTGCCAATAAGGCTGTCATGAGTTTTGTGATCGATGCTAGCGGTAATGTATCCCCTTCATTCTTTTTATACAAAGCGCGTTGCCCCGCTACGTCCCACACGTACGCAGCATCCGCCTGCAGTGATATATTACTCAGTTTTTCAGGAATATTTGTATCGGTATCCAGAGTAACTTGTCTATACGGTTGCTGTACACCTTCTTCAACGTCTGGCACGGTTGTGGTTTGGAAGTACCACAATGATCCAAAAGCTCCGCCTAAGATAAGGGCTAAGACAATTAGTTGTGTCACAATCGGAAAGTGATTGCTTTCTGGCTGCTGTTCGGACTCAATCAGTGGCATGGTCATACAGTTTTAGGTAAAGCGTTGAAAGAGTCAATAGCTGTCATGAATTCGCCAAACTGTGGTAGCTCATGTTTGTGACTGACACCCAGGTGTTGTAGTAGGTTTGGGGTGATTTTAAATTGATGCGAATTTTTGACTGTTTCGCGTTCAATGAGCCCACGAGTCATAAGATTGCGTAATATAAAGGCTGAATTTACACCACGAATTCGGTCTATTTCACCCCTGCTGATTGGTTCACGATACAGTATGATCGCCAGTGTTTCAGCGCCGACTTTGCTGATGTCTTGTGACAACTCTTTCTTGCGCAGTGATTCTATAAAACCACTCAGCTCAGGAGCGGTAACCAGCTGCACTTCAGTATCGGTTTCAAGTAAGCGAACTGCACCGGCCTGTAGGTGTAGTCGCAATTTATCGAGAGCACTACCAAAAGCGTTATCATCAGCCGCAAATAGCTTTTGTAAGGTCGCTTTTTTTTGTGGCGTCGCTTGATAAAACAACACCCCTTCAATTAGTACGTGTAGCTCCATAATTGTGCTTTAAATATAGCATATACAGACTTCCCTATCAGTTTACTTTTCCTAATAGTATTTGGGTATAGATGTCTTTTTTGACTCCATATGAATGTCATCGTAACGGTTTTTTTGGGTTATAAGAATGTCGTCTTGTTTGAATAACTCTAAAATTGCCAAGAAACCCACGATTACATTTTTATGTTCTGTTTCAGTGCGGCGAAGATCTGAAAAACATGCCTTCATTTGTTGTTCAATTCTCTTTTGTAATTTACTCATCATGTCTTCCAGACTAATGGTGGGTCGCACGGTAGTCTTTGCTTTTGGTGAATTTTCGCGTGGAAGATCTTGCAGTACGAGCTTCATTGCTGCCTGTAATTGATTTATAGTACAGTATTCGTCGGTAATAAATAATGGCTCCCGCGGCGGTACGTACCGTGGTTCAAAAAGAAAAGTCTGGTTAAAGTGGTTAGTTAGTGGTACAGCTGCGTCCCGGTATAGTTGATACTGTTTCAAGCGATCCTGTAGATCCTCAATACTCCCTTCTTCCTCATCCGTCAGTTCAAGAGTAGGTAGTAGTGACTTCGATTTAATTAGAAGTAGGGTTGCTGCCAGTGCTACAAACTGCACTGTATTTGGCAGCGATAGTTCTTGCATCAGTGATACTTCTCGCATGTATTCGTCAGTGACCGTGGCCAGAGATATGTCGTTAATTAGCAGTTTTCTTTTCTCTACTAATTCAATCAAAAGTTCCAGTGGCCCTTCAAAAACCTCAGTCTTTACAGCAAAACGCTTTGAATCGATGGTGACTGTATCCATGTCAATAAGTATAGCAGCAGCTACACGGTAAACTGTCCTTTTTTGTAAATAACCTTGGTAGTTCCATCGTAAAGTGTGGCGGTGACTGTTCGGTCTGTAGTTGAAATAATATCATTGTGTAGATTTGATATATTAAAACCGAGCTTATCCCAGTCCTCATCACTCAGTGTCTGTGACTTGCCGGTAAAACATTCCTTGAAGCAAAATCCTAAAGCTAAATGAGTGTTACCATATTTACCTCCCACATTTTCATCATATAATGTTTCAGCCATGAATTTTGTGATGCGAGATAGTCGAGTGTCTGTCAAGGAAAACTCACCTACTCTGTTACCGTTTTTCACCTTCAGCATCTCTTCCAGTAAGGAGAGATTTTTACTCGCTGAGGCAGTAGTAACCTTCCCGCCTTTAAATATCAGCTTAATATCCTCTATTCGTTTACCGTAACGATATAGAGGTTGATCAAATTTAATCCAGCCCTCAATCTGGTGACAATGTGGTGAAGTGAAAACTTCATAAGACGGGATGTTACAACCTCCACCCGCTTTCCAGATACGATCTTTCCCAATACCGATTTTTAGGTCAACATTTGGACCGACCATATGCAAAGACTTGATATGCATGTCAGTGAGTTTTTTACTTGTCTGCTGCACTGTGCGGTTAATTTGTTTCCATTGTGCCACAGGGTCTATAGTGTCTAAGTAGCAGGCTTTGATGATCTGATTCCAGTATGATTTAAGATTCATCCCTGCTTCTTTTGCCATAGTGTCGGTTCCGTAGAGACCAAGTGTCCAAGCTAGCTGACCTCTGTCTATTTTGTCATAGTACAGCTTTTTCCCTTTCTGCAAGGCTTTAGTCCGGCTCATCACTATTTTTGGGTCTACATCATTAAGACTTTGTAAATCAGTCTCAGCTAAGATGCGAATATTCCCGTCAATTTCATTCACTAGCCCGTGATTAAATTTTTCTGGTATGAATTCTAGTTGCTGTTTTTTGGCTGAATCGTAAAATCCCTTTTCTATTTTGTATTGGTCGTCATCGCATGGTAGAAACACCCCGAGTGGATTATATCCATTTTTTAAAATGGCGTTTTGTAAATGGTAATACAAAGGTTTTGCCACCTCCGGTACCACGAATTGAACAACACTACCTTTCACCAGTGGTTTTCCTGCTTGATCAGTCATTCCAAACTTTACTAATAATTCAGCGTACTTTGCCAAAATTTCGTCTGACGGTCGGTATGATTGTTTCATATTATGATTTAATTATAACAAAAAAGTGCCCGAAAGCACTTTGACTCGTGAACTCAGCTGGTAGCGGCCAATAGGGCACAGCTAGGAATCGCCACCTCGCTGTCATTAGTGCCGATTGCGGGGCATACCCACGACACGCCATCAGGGCTCTGAAAATGATTTTCAGGGGCTACAGGAATCTGTCTTCTGTTAAGTGTACTGTATACCGACCAGCGATCGTGGCTTTGTTGCCCGATGATTCTTTTGCAGTAGCAGCATTGATTGGGATTAGCCTCGGTGCCAAAATGTACAGCACCCTGCTCATCGATACTTTTGTTGAGCACTTGTGCGTGCATTTTTGAGGTTCCGGCGAGCGACAAAAGAGCAACGCACGTAAGAATGAATGTTTTCATGGTAGTTCCCTACTGTGATCGTTTCATTCCTCCCGTTAATGATATTAAACTGGTTTTAAATTTATAGCAAAGTATAACAACATCACCTGCTCGGGTGATGTTGTTATAAATGTCGCTACGTATATCTACTCAACTTTACTCAAGAGTGTGTCGATACGGTTAATATCACGCGGAAACGGAACGGCCTCTTTAACATTAGGAAGCTCTAGCATGCGGGCAGTAAAACGTTCTAGCCCGGTTGAACAGCCACCGTGTGGAGGAACTCCGTATTTATGCATCATGAGGTAAAACTCAAAGTTTTTAGGTGACAGCCCTCGTGACTCCATTTCAGCAACCATTTCCGCATGGTCGTGGTAGCGCTGTGCACCTGAATTGATCTCTAGTCCTCGGAAAAGTAAGTCAAATGAACGTGATGTCTCAGGACTGTTTGGGTCTGGGTAGGTGTAGAAGGCTCGTTTTTTAGTTGGGAACGCTGTTACAAACACAAAATCACTACCCATTTCTTCTTTAGCCCACTGACAAATAAGACGTTCGTGTTCTGGTTCCATATCCGTTTCGCCGATAGCATCAACAGCGAATTTTTCTTTTAGAATTTGCTGCACCTCAAGTAGTGTGAGGCGTGGGTATGGGTCATTTGGAAGTAGCGGTGCGCTAGTACCAAACCTCTCAAACACAGATGCGTGCTGACCTGCTACCGCTTGTACAGTTTCTCTCGTGACTGTCTCAAGCACATCCATCACGTCGTTATGGTCTTTAATAAATGACAGTTCAAAGTCCATCTGAGTAATTTCTGACAAGTGGCGTGTGGTGGCACTTTTTTCGGCTCGGAATATTTTGGCAATGGTGAACACTCGCTCAAGCGCCCCAGTCATTATCTCTTTGTAGAGTTGTGGACTAGTAGCAAGGTTGGCTGTCCTGTCTTTAAAATACTCAACTTTAAATACCTCTGCCCCACCTTCAGCATCACTTCCTACCAGCGCTGGAGCCTGAAATTCTGTAAAGTCGCGCGAGATAAGCGCTTGCCGATAGGCCTGTACGATTGTAGCCGATACCTTAAAAATATCTCTGGCCCGCTGCGTTTTAGCAGTGAGGGGGCGGTTGTCTAGTATCGTCTCAAGCTTCATTTCAGCATCAAGATCAAGTGGAAGTTCGGCGGCTAGATTGAGAATTTCGATGTCGGTGATCTCAAGTTCTATATCACCATTAGGTACCTTATCATTGACCATTTTTTCTGGACGCTCATTGACAATTCCGGTAATAGCAACGGAAGATTCTGGCCTCACCGTCTTTGCAATTTCTAGTACTTCTGGTTTGCCAAAGACTACTCCCTGCACCATACCGCTTCGGTCACGAAAATCGAAAAATGCCATTTTACCTTGATCACGAGCTACACTCACCCAGCCATTGATGGTTACCGTTTCTCCTTTTTTTGTATTCAGTTCTGCAATAAGTGTTCGTTCCATAGTTTTAAAGATTAATGCCAATAGCTGTTCGGACTTTCGCGATAGTATTATTAGAAGTTTGTTTTGCTCGGGCTACTCCATCAATTAGAACGTCTTTGACTTGTTCATCAGTGATTGAGTCACGCCTTGCTCGCATTGGAGCAATAAATTCTTCAAGATCCTGTACCAAGATCTTTTTCAAATCTCCGT
>Ga0136601_1000206_pt1 | contig 29252 bp, 36 predicted proteins | sample AntRauMFilla2699_FD_181020 | JGI IMG/M metagenome (GOLD analysis project Ga0136601, IMG submission 181020) | Saline lake microbial communities from Rauer Islands, Antarctica - Metagenome Filla 2 #699 | ecosystem: Environmental > Aquatic > Non-marine Saline and Alkaline > Saline | place...
ATAACAGTCCGAGAGCGGATCGTATACCATTAGGACCTCGTCGTCCTGAGATGTGAACGTTGATCTTGAAGTCTTGGAATTCTCGCCCGAACCCCATCCACCGCGCCATGGTTGCATGATACTCAAACTCCTCTATGCTTCGTCGTACAATATCGTCGTTATCACTAGCAAGCACGGTAAATTGGCCCGGATGGAAGCTAAGCCTAACATCGTGCTGCCTAGCAATGTCACCAACTCGGGCAAAATGCGTTTCGCAGTAGTTTCGAACGTCTGGCAGTTGCCAATAGTACTGCCAATCTTGTTGAGTGTATACAGGTAAGCAGTCGCTGCCCAGCCGGACCATCCTGCGGTTTGCGGGTAAAGCAGAGACGTATTTAATTAGCTCCTTAAAAGAGTTGATGTTGTGCACCATAATATCCCACAGGCGTTGCTCAGCTACCTCACGTGTTTGACGGTTGAGCCATTGTACAGTTGTGGACTTGGTATTGAGAGGCCGTTGCAGTTCTTCCAGCAACTTTTTGGGCTGATCTTGATTAGAGTGTAAAAATTTACACGCCCAGCCTATTCTTGGTATATCTTGTCTAAACATTGTTATCTTCCGTATTTGCAAGCGAATGTATAATACAGTATACACGCTTATAAGGAAAAGTCAATGGCCAATTTATCAAAATCACGTAAACTTAAATATCATTTTGTCTATAAGACAACAAATCTTATTAATAATAAAATATATATCGGAGCTCACTCAACAAATACCATAGATGACAACTATCTCGGGTCTGGAAAATTACTACAACATGCTATTATAAAGTATGGAAAGACTAATTTTAATCGCGAAGTATTATTTTATTTTTCTACTCCGGAAGAAATGTTCGAAAAAGAAAAAGAACTCGTTACAGAGGAATTCATTTCCTCTGTAACAGTTTATAATATTGTTACCGGCGGATTCGGCGGTCTTAACAAAGGTGCTTTAGGATTGCGTCACTTAACCAACGTAGATACTGGAGAAGTTATTGCTGTTAGTATGTCTAAGACTACGCAACTTCTGTCCGAAGGTTGGATTTTTAAAGGAGTAACGCCGTCAAATAAGGGGAAAATTTATGTCTATAAAGACAACAGGCGCATTGCAGTACTAGCTACTGAATTGCCTGAATATATACAAAACGGGTGGGCCCGAGGTTATCCAAAATCTCCCACGTACGGAAAAATCTGGATCTATTCTAAAACCGAGGACCGGTACTCTTTATGTGACAAGGACGAGTTAAGTGAGTATATATCAAATGGATGGATAAAACAAAAGTGGGCTGGTAGTAAAAAGGCAGTATTTGGGTTAACAAAAACGGTGTAAGAAAACGAGTATCGTCTGACCAGGTCTCAGAATTTTTGTCTAACGGATGGATTAAAGGAAAATTAATCCATCCGTAGTGTTCTCGTAATATTCTGATCGAACATTAATGCTCCGTACTGTTATGTGATTATGTACACAGTATACAGTAAGATCAAGAGAATGTCAACCTGATTAAAGGAGCCGCTGGCGAGTGCTAATAGTATTCACCCTTTAGCCCCAGTTTTTTTGAACCCATGGATCTTTGCAAACGTGAGGGTTAGGACTGCCGTGAAATACTGCTATAGAAGTGCCAGGGCCAACTTTCGGATTGCCAGGCGTAAGAAAGTCTCGCTGATCTCTCGGTCCGTTGCCCAATTTAGGGTTTCCTCTCATCTCCCATTTATAACTTTGGATCCATTCGGTAGGCCAGTACTCGTAGTTAGTTTCTATTTGGTAGTACATCCATTCCTGATCCCCGAGGAATCTTTTACATATTTTTGCAGAGTCTTCGATAAAGTTAGTATATACGTGCGAGTGCTGTCCTGTTTCTAATCTAAATATACTTGAGTTAAACTTCTTAAAGCCTTTGAATCGACAACGATTAAAGTCCTGTATAATAAAGAATTTGCCCGGACTAATCTTAAGTAGTTTGTCTATGTTATCGAATACAATTATATCTAAGTCTAGAAATAAAATAGTACCTTCTAATAAAAAATTAGGATCAAAGAACATAGGTTTGTACCACCATCCGGATGCTCCTTTTATCAAAGACAAAGGCTCAACTCTAATTTCAGGAGATATGCCTGATGAATCCTCAGTAAAACAAACAAACTCGTGGTCTATTGTAAGGTTACGTTCGACCATTGCATGCAGCTTATTTACGTACTCTGCAGAATACTTAGTACCCCACTTTAGACACACAACATAATTAGTCAAACTAACCCTCGCTTTTGCTATTTCTGTTAATGATTAAATTATAGTCTCGGATATCTCATTCTAATCCTTCAAACAGATCTTCGCCCCATTCTCTATGTCCGATACGATGTGCTTCGTTAGTCTGAGTCTCTCGCACAGATACTTTAAAGCACCATAGACGCTCTGCTTCGCTGTCGCCCCACATATCTGGAATAAACACTCCGTTAACGTATTTGTAGATCATATCAGCAAGTCCTTCACAGCCCAGTCTTGGCAAAATAGTCAACTTCATAATACCACGACGCTCTGCTTCCTTGTACCAGTCGAGGTGAGGGTCATCTGAACTACATAAAGTAGTGTGATCGAACTGATCTTGCAGTACTTTCTTTAGCTCTTTCAGCCCGCCGTAATCTGCACACCAGTTTCTTGCGTCTAATTCGTTAGTTCCAAAGTAGAACTTCATGGAGAAGCTGTAACCGTGAAGGATATTACAATGGCTATCTGCTCTCCATTGTCTGTAAGCACACGCAAATTCATCTATGTATTCCTTAGTACTAACATACTTGTATGTTACAGGTGTAACTGTCATTTCTTATCTCCGTTGAGTAAAGTTAACGACACGCAGAGTGTTTAGAGTGGGGTGAGCGCCGGAGGCCACTAATACTTCAGTTACTTATTTTCTTGTCCGTTTTGCGTCTGTCTTTTGGACAGGTGTTTTCTTGTATTCTAGCTTCTTCTAGCCTGCGATTTACATCCACTATCTCACTAGAAATCTGCTTTACTTCTTCTGCAACACTTGCTGTATCTCTAGATGCCTGGTCCAACATTACTCTAATACGCAGCCATGTTCTTATGCCCAACGTACCGAGTACTATTATTAGAGTTGCAAGTGCTATTTCTGTATAAATGATTATTTCAGTCATATCTTATACTTTAATTTTACTACAGAATTAGAAATAATACAAGACTTATAACAACTGCTGCTGTTGCTATTGTTATTTGTTTCTTCTTGTACCACTTAGTTTTTTCTTTAACAGGCGGTTTTGGCTCTGGCTCTGGCTTAGGTGCTGGTTTTGGCTCTGGCACTGGCTCTGGCACTGGCTTTGGTTCCGGCGCTGGCTTAGGTGCTGGTACCGGCTCCTGCTTTTCTTTAAATATAGGAAGTAAAAAGACAGATGACACCATGTTAGTGGTTGATTCGCTGTACTTTCCTGCGAATTCAACTTTGGTGCACTGGTCTGTTAAAAGGCTAATTGCTCTCTTTACTTCTTCGCGACTAGTAAGTTTTGCTGAACCGTCTAGCAACATTGCCATTATGCCTGCAACAACAGGACACGCTGCTGATGTTCCGCTGGCACTTCCTAGTTCGTCTTTTTCTCGATAGTTTGCTACTGTGCCGGCATGTCCAGGCGCCCACATAGTTAAGTCGGTACCGTAGTTTGTATACGAAGCCGGACCAACACTTAACGGATCATTAGGGAACCGTTTTCTTAGGGCGCCGATTGCCATAACGTCTGTATACCCTGCGGGGTATCTAACTTCGTTCTCACGATTATTTCCGGCAGCAGCAATACAAACTACGCCTGCATCAATTAACTTCCTCATACTAATATTATATGAATGACTAGGTGTCCGAGAGCTAAAGCTCATAGAAAGAATAGACGGTCTGTCGTCTTCTTTGTTTATATGATGTTTTAAGATAGTATCGAGTACTTTTAGTCCCTCGGAATGCGTAAAATTATATCGACAGTTGTAAAGTTTAACAGACTTTGCTGTGCCGTGCTTCCAGCCGCCGGCGCACCCTGCGCACATTGTTCCGTGCTGAGGCGACCGAACATCACCTCCGTAATCTTTTCCATCGTAACTAAAGATAGTTTCTACCCGGCCGCCGAACTCTTCGTGGTCTAACCGTATGCCACTATCCATAATGTAAATATCTACGCCACTGGCCTTGTTAGGGAAGTGATATTCGTTACCTTTAATCCCAGAAACGCTAGGCAAGAACCAATTCTCAACATTTGTTTGCTGATTAAGGGCTCCTTGCTTACTAAGTTCTAAATTATCAACGTTGTCTTCGCCAGGCTCTTCTACGTAAAGTACTCCAGGAATGGCAAGGAGGTCTTCTTTACTTTTTTCTGTCTCCACAATTACTAATTCAGGAATTGCTTGGGGCTTGCCTACTTTGCTGCATACTTTCTCTAGTTCTTTACGTACAGATGCGTCAGAGATTTCTATAATGTATTTCATTTTTGTCCTCGGTTTATTAAAACTATTTATCGTAACACAGTAACCTGTAGATCTTTTAAGATTTTGACCATTTTAGCCTATACATAGTCGCGTGTCTTGGTTCGAAGACAGCACTAACAGCAACCTTGTGTAAACCTAATACATAATTCGGCCACTCGAGTATCTTTAACCCTTTTGCATGCTCCACGCACCATTTTCCTTTTGGGGATTCTATCCATTCATCGATAATGTGTTTGATAGATTTGTCTTTGGTTTTCTGAGACCGAGCATACATATCTTCGTCGCTGTAACTGAAAACAGTTATCCTTTCATACATATGGTTCATATGTCTTAGCTCATGAAAACTTTAACACGAAGAACGTATGCTGTTTCACTGTCATGTATCCAAAAACTATTACGTCTCTTGAAGCAAGAAGTTGGTTACTTTGGTCTATTGAACTTATTTCTACACAATTCTCTTTGACCCATTGACCTACTGTACTTCTCTCCTTCCATGCTTCAATAGATGCGTTGATAAGATAATCAGTTGACATGACATCAACGCTGAAACGATGTACGATATATCTCTTATAGACAACATCGTTTATTACGATATTCTCCTGGTTCTTCATAAGTTCAGAGCACGTAGGTCGTTAATCAAAATGTCTTCAAATGTGTTCTTGCTGTAGTCGGCGATATCTTGTTTTAGTTCTGCACTCTTTTTGCGCAACTTAGCAATCTCTTCTTTGGTCAATGACCGCATGGGCAGCGTTAAGAATTTTTCTACTCTGCCTTCAAGCAGCGAAGAATATGTTTCAGCTTGTTTTACTATAACAGATTCTGCCTGATTACGCAACTCAATTTCTTCTTCGATTACGCCTTTGATGAATTTAATCTTTGCGTCGGCATAATCCATGTCGTCCTGCATCTTTTGCAGAATATAGTTCTTGCGTAGCTCGTTATATTCAATACGCTTTGCGTACCACGTGTCCAGCAAGTGCTTGAGACTTTCAAAGATAGTAATTTTGTTGTTCTCGTCAATGCAAGTGAAGTTCTCGGAAATTCTTTTGATTAACTTAAACTTGTTGAGTATCCACTCGTCGTCCTTTTCGCCGAACGCACGATCCACGTGTACTTCGAATTCAAACTGATCATTGTCTGACAAATCATCGTAGTCTTTGATGATCTTGTCCTCCAATAGTTTGTCCAAAACGGCCTGGTACTGCTTGAGCGTATAGCCCACTGGGATACTTGTAATCAGTATGCGATGCTTTGTCTTGCGCGTAAAGCTGCCTTTGACCTGCCACTGTACTGAGCTGTCACCTTTCTCAACTGTACACTGCATGCCTTCCCAATGTGGAGTTAGGTTCGCTGTGATGCGCTTGCCTTCCGCTTTCTGTCTGACCCACTTGGCAATCTCTGAACTCTTGCGTGGGAAGATTTTCTGTGCGTAGCCTATGCTCACGCCTTCTGCTCCGTTGATTGCCAGCATGGGCAACACAGGCACAAAGAAGCGAGGCTCAATTTTGGATCCTTCAAAACTCTGATGCATCAAGTTGACTGTGTCTTCTTTGACAAACAGGTTCTTGAGAATAGGATTCATCCTTGCAAAGATATAGCGTGTTGCTGCTGCGTCGTTGATGAACGCTGAACCAAAGTTGCCGTCGCCTTCTAGCAGGGGAATATTGTTGCCACATCCTACGTAGTCAGCAGTCATATTGACAATAGTGCCTTCCAGGCTACCATGCAAATACTGTGAATAGTCTTGCACCCTTGGGCCTAGGTTTGACACTTTTACAAACTTGTCGACGTTCTGCTGAAGCACAGTATACAGGATTTTACGACTGGCATTCTTCTGCCCATCTATGTAGTTTGCTAACTTCCGCACGTTGTCGTACACACTAAACGAGATATATTCGTTTTTAAAGAAGTCTTCAAGCTGGACTACTGGGGTTGCTTGTTGATTAGTTGTTGTCATTTTGGTCCTGTTTGTGTTTGCAGTTGTCAAAGTGCCATCTTGGCATTATTCCGTTTCCACCTGCTTTGCCGCAATGCGGACAAATAACTAACTTACGTTTCTGTCCTACATTTGACTGTCTTAGTTTCTCACGGTGCTCATTAGACTTTGTTTTGCCTCTGGCGGCCGCTGATAACTTCTTACGGGTTTCTTGAGTAAACTCGGCCTTCCAGCCCTCAGCGATTAACTTCTGTCTCGCCTTAGAATAGTTTTCTCGGTGTTCTACTGTTCTTCGCTTGCCTTTATTGCCCGCTGAAATATTTTGTCGCCATTCTTTAGTAGTAGCACCAAAGTGTTTTCCTTTATTTGATTCTGATATTTTCTTTTTCTGCTCATCTGTTTTGGGGATGCCTGCAACGTTAAATTTAGTAGATGCTGCTTTACAGGCGTTATAATATTTTTTACTCGCCGCAACTTCATATTTTTCGTGAAGATATATTTCTCTTTTCTCGGCTTCTTGTCTTGTCTCGAAGACGTTATCTATCTTTTTTGTACACCTTCTTTTGATTTTGCCCCATTCACTTATCCATTGTTTGCTTTGCACAGACCCCATATACGTGTCGTCCTTGGGTTCTACGCCAGCTGGCGCCGTTCGAACTCCTATATATTTCATATCGTTTATAGGGTCGTATAGTTCGTAAGTATAATGTTTTCTAGGGCACATGTTTTTATTCTATATCCTCATTACGTCGAACGGCGCTGCGTTTAATATTTGTTCTTTGCGAAAGTCTATTGTACTGCCTGAGAACCATTGTGTAAAGAGCTCTGTGTCGGTAATTGACACTGTTGGTAACATTTCATTAAGAGTATCTTTAGCAATAACAACCTGTAAGTCCTTTTCACTCCAAGAACCTAAACCTTTCTGATATTGCACGTCTAGCTTGCTATCAATCTTGTTCACGTCACCAAACGTGTACGCCCACTCTTTGATCACGTTGTTCTTCTTGCCGATAGCAATAGGCGTTCTTAACAACTTCATCTTACCGTTATTTAGGTGATCCGGAAAATACTTGTGCATAAACAGTGACACTAGACCGCGTATTCTACTACCGTCTGCATCGGCGTCTGTTGCGATACATATCTCAGCGTCTGGAAAGGTGGTGATAATGCTGTATAATTCGCTCAGCTCTTTGTTAGCCATAAACTTCTGGTGACTAACTTCCAGCACATTCAGAGGTACGCCTTTGAGTGCGTAGAATGCGTTACCTTTGCGTCCTAAACATTTGATCAAACCACCTGAGGCCGAGTTGTGGCTTACTATACCTGATGCAAGTGTAAAGGTTTTCTGTCCTGTTACAGATATGTCAATCATATTGACATATTCGTCGTCGTCTACTACATCGTCTATGTCTACTAATTCATAGAACAGTTCAAAAAAATCATCGTCTACAACAAACCTCTCGTCTATGTTAATTTCTGCATTCATTGTATTTTTCCATTATTAATTGTGTATACTTTTTAACTTCGTCGTCAAAATTAGCTGTGTCAAAAACAACGTAATATTCAAATCCATGTTTTTCTGCTACTTCTCTTTTTATTTTGTCTTTTTCTTTCCTTTCCTTGAGCGTACTGAATTTCGACTCCATTAAGTTATTTTTATTGTAATGCCAGAATGATCCGTGATACTCTATTATAACATTAATTTCCGGAATAGTAAAGTCGTAAAGCCTGTATCCATAATTGCTGTCCATAATAAAATACTCTTTCTTTCCATGTGCACCTATACAAATTTCGATGTCTGTCGGAAGCATCTTTACTAGTTTATTATAAAAATTGTCTAGAGATTCCTTCGAAGCACAGTTTCTACCAATTGCCTCTGCTTGTCTTTTGCAGTATAACTTGTACCGTTCTATACCCGAGCTCAACCCGTATTTTTCTATACAACTTTGTTTTGTGAACACCGGTCGTGATGTTATGAATTCTTTTCTCGCGTACTCGGGATTTTCATAGCCGTTTTTAATCCAGTACTCGATACACATTTTATTTTTTTCTTTGTTATAAAACGGACTCTTTGTTGTGTATTCTTCCCATTGCCGTTGTCCTTCTTCTTTTCCGTACCGAGAAATAAATTTTCCTAACGTCTGTCTTGATGCATTTACGTGTTCACTATATAACTTTTCACCTAGTACTTTTCCGTATCTTTTTACTTTTGCTTCTAAGTTACAGGAAGCTTTCTGTTGAGACATTTCTTTCCATCGAGCGTTGCCATCTTCATCCCCTAATGTATCGATGTAATACTGCTTCGAGTGTGTATATTTTAACTTCTCACGATACTTGTCATAATCCTCAGCAGTTTTATAGGTTTCAAACCAGTCTCGGGTTCTGCGTTGGTTAAAAGCATAGGCTTCGGCGGACTTGTGATTACTTCTATAAAAAGGTGATGAGTTTCGTGAATGAATGAGCTGTCGTGCTTCGTCGCCGTTTACATCGTAACAAAGTTTCATGAATTCTACCGAATTTGGATTAATACCTTTTCTGTCTTGTTTACATTTAGTTGCTGTTATTGATTCGTCACCTTTGCATAAGACTAAGTCGTTAGGCAGACTTAATAATTTAAGGTACAACATATTATCTTTCACAACAAAATCATATTCTGTGTTTTTTGAAAATGTGTTGCAAATGTTACAACAGTAGTCACTAGGTACAATCCCATTAACATATTTTTCTATGTACTCGGCCGTAGTTAGATTATAGTTTCTTTTTATATATCGTTGTACTGATGTTTTTTTGCCCCTAGCACTTAGAGTATTAAAGTTATCTTTTAACTTTACATTTGCAATCATTTTTATCATTTAGCGGAATCTCCTTCTACAACAAATATATTTATCATAGAAGGAGACCTTTCACACAACTGAAACAACAAAATCGCCTGCAGTGATTTTGTTTGCGTGAACCCGTAACATTCCTGTCTTTCTAAATACAACAAAATAGTCGTTGTCTGTGTAATTAATGATGCCGCCGTTTAAATGCAACTGCTGATTGTTATTTGAGATTACTTCGTAATACTCAGTTGTACTTCGAGCCTTGGATCTAACCAACTTGTATCTTGATTTATCAGCAGCAATATCTTTTCCAGTAACAAACTTGAATTGCTTGTCTGAAGTGTCGTATACATACATTCTGTGCTTGTGGCTGCATTCTACATCGCCAACTGCTGTCTTTATCTTCACACGCTTGCGTAGACTTTGTGTTTTAGATACAACGGTTTCTGTCTTGCCGTCACCGGAGATAATAATATCTCCCTGGTTAACATCCTTTAGTGCAACAGGCTGGCCGTTACCACGGATTATCAGTGTGTCTTCTGCTAAACAGTCGCCTTCTACAACGAAGATACGTTGCGTGCCGCCGATAGCTGCTACGTACTTGTCACTCTTGACTTTTTTCTTCTTTTCTAGCTTGTTGAGATCCTTCTTTGCTTCAAGATCGTCCTTCATCTTTGTGTAGGCTAGGATTTCGTCAATCAAGTCGTCGTTCTTCATCAGCTTGGCAGCAATCTTCTTGGCATCTACTTCGCCGATTGCATCGCGACATTCTGCTGTGGAGTTTGTCACACGTTCTTTGGTCTGACTGTCAAACTTGAGCTGTCCAAACCCGTTGATCACTGCGTGTATGCGCAGGTGCTGCTTGAGCCTCGCAGGAGTGATGTCCACCTTCTTACGCCGCTTTAACACGTCACGTAGTTCACTGATAACAGCACCAGCAAAGTAATCAATGTGTGTGCCTGATTTTACACCAAGACCGTTTACCAGCGAATACGTTTGAAACGCACCTTCTGACTTGGTGATGCCAAACTGTGCGTGTTCTGTTTGGAACGTGTCGCACTCGCCAAAGAAGTCTGTGAACTTGACTTTTACTGCTGTACTATTAAACTTGAACTTTACTGTAGGAAACGCAAGTGCCAGTGACTTGACGCGTTCTTCAATTAACTTCACGTGTGTTTCGTCAATTGTCTCTAGTCCAAAGAACTCATAGTCCGGCGTGAACTTAACAGTTGTGCCTTTGCGTGAAGTGGCCTTGGTAGTAATCTTGTCTACCTGGCCGTCTTTGCCTACTAGCTTGACTTCCTTGGTGCCGTCGGCACTCTTAGCTTCGAACTTAGATGAGGTCACAAACGTAATCATCGACCCAACACCGTTCATGCCAATTGACTCACGGTTTTCATCGTCAAAGTTCGAACCTGCTCGAGCGCGTGTAAATGCAGCAACCATCTGGTATTCAGCACCATCTGGTGTTTCTACCTTGTTTGCCGGGATGCCACGGCCGTTGTCGCTGACTGTGATAGATCCAAAGCTGTCTACGCTCACATCAATCTTGTCAGCAAACTCCTTGTTAGTGCGAACGTGTTCGTCGATGGAGTTGTCAATGATCTCGTTGATTATCTTAAGTAGACCAGCTACTAGTTTTACCTGCTTGAACTCTGCATCAATAAAAACCGTTTCTTCCTGTACAACTTGGCTACCTCCGTACATGCTGAATCTCTGCCGAATATGGAGAGTATCGCTCAAAATCTTAAAATTGTCTGTCATACGTTCCTCTTGTGTTTACAATTATTAAAATGATACCGTGTCATATTAGGGCCTCTTCCTTTCTTGCTACAGTGCGGGCATTCTGTTTCTAGCCTGCCTCTTGTATACCCCGTCGGCATTTTTTCATCCTGTGCAATCCTAAGTTCCTGGACTCCGTCATTAGCCCAAGTAGAGCCATAATAAGGATTTCCGTCACCGCTCATTCTTTCTGAATGTAGTTTGTTTATTGACTTATTACCGTCAATCGATGCGCTTCTGATATTTTTTATTTGATCTATTGTTTCTTGGGTGCGCTTCTTACCTAGATTGCCTTTAGAAATCTTTTCTCTAACCTCTGGCCTCTTCGCCGGGTTGTTTTCACCTGCTAGCATCTTGCCCGCTCGCTGATACGACGTTAATCCGTCTTGCCCTTTCTTACTGCGCACCTCTTGTATTTTACTGCCACGTAGTAAATGTAGCTCTGGCATAGTATCCAACGCTTTTTGATAAGCGACTTGATAATCATTTAATCCGCCGGTGTGTACTTTCTTTAAACGAGTTTGTTTTGTCTTGGTCGCAGCGTACTGATACGATGTTATACCGTGTTTATCAGGAATTGTTCTAACTACGTTATTGTAGATCGTGCCACAACTTCCGAGACTCATATTAATACATTTTTCGTTTTTAATTATTCTTTTTATAACTCGTTGTTCCCATTTTACTGCGCTGGTCGCGTCACTAAATGTCTTGCGTATTTGGTAATCAAAGTCATCTTTTCCGTACACTTCGATTAGCTGTTTAATTATTCTAGACGAAGTAAAATACTTCTTCCAAAATAATTTGGGGTTAGCATCACGCTTGCTAAATTTAACCCCGTAATAAAATAGCCCGGTTGTCTTGTTTTTAACTATGTAAGTATAAGGAATATATTCCATACGTTGCTCTCCCGCTATACTTATTTATCAAACGGTTGTCAACGTATGGCAAAATTCTTTGTCGCTCAATAGCTTAAAATTGTCTGACATGTTTTTCCTTTAGTTGTGCTGTATATAGACGGCTTACCAGTACTGTGCCCAGATATGTGGTTTTACCTGATCGTGTGCGGGCAACGGCATTAACTCGTATACTGACTCCCATACGTCTTTGACTCCTTGGCCAAATGCGTCTAGCTCGTCTTCAACAAGTTCTATACCAATAACGCCTCCGTCGTCGGAGTAGGCACTAATTAACTCCCAAGTCAGTCCGTTTGTGACCTCGCTAACTTGATCAGCATCAAGATCGTCTGTAGTGCTAAAATACTGTTTAACAAAGTCCATACCTTTGTCGTATGTTTCAAAGTACACACCAATTACTACTTTTGCGCTTACATCAACTCCCATTACTTTCTCCTTAGAGTTTTTCGCCTGGCAGCCATCCTCTAAAGGTTTTGAAGCGTGGGAAACGCAGTGAATACGTGCCGTCTTGGTTCTGCGTAACAGCGTCTGCTTTCACTTCTGCTAGCTGGTCCTTTACTTCCTCACGTGCTTCCCAAAATTCATCACGCTGTTTGTCGCTGAAGCCGCTGCCTACGTTAACGCGGATGTCTTTGCCATCGTCTACACCTTCGCAGACCAGTGCACCCATCTTGCCAACGTTTTTGCCAGTGCCTTCTTCAACATCTACAACAGTAAGAGTGACTTCGATAAACGGTTTAATCTTCAACCAAGCTGCTCTGCGTTTGCACTCGTAAGGTGCGTCAGCGTCTTTGAGCATAATGCCTTCGTATCCGCCGGCAATTGCACTACGGTTGATTTCTTGGAAGCGAGCATCGCCTTCTTCAGTGTCCAAATCTACCAACTCTTGCTCAACGATTGTGCAGTTGTTTAGCGCCAGCAGCATCTCGTGGTTGCCAATCAGGTCCTTGAGCAATTGTGTGCGTTCACGCTGCGGCATATCGAACGTGCCCTTCTGGAAGTCTTCCAGCGGAACAACATCAAACAAGTGCAGTACTGCGTCTGCTGCTTCGATATTGTCTTTTCTGTGAATCTGCTTCATCAGGTCCTGGAACGACCCTGACATCACTTCGCCGTCGAACACGTATGCTCGATCAAACTTCTTGGCAATAATTGCGAACTGCTTCTCAATGTGTCCAAAGTTGATCAACTGTCGGCCGTTGCGACTAAACATTTCAACTGTACCGTTTGGATGTACAATTGTTAGCGCCCTGACACCGTCTAACTTAACTTCAATTAGCTTTTCGCCTTTGACTTTCTTTCCGTGGTTAGCAGCATCGTGGGCCAACTGGCAGGAAAATACAGGAATACCTAAATCTGGGCGATTGGCCTCTTTAACTGCTTTGTTTACAGTCTTTTCACTAAAGCCAGCCCGCATGTCTTTGATCAAAATGCGACGATAATAGCCGTTCCACTGTTCTTGTGTAGCAACGGACATTGACAGCTCAATAGCATCGCGCGCGGCGTGGCCTGTTAGCTCACGATTGTGTAGCTTTTCAGCTAAATCTACAAACGCCGGCCAGGGCAGGCCTTGTCCGTTGTTGGTTTCTTTGACAGGCACTTTCTTTACGCCAAACGTGTACAGCATATCTAATGCCATGCGCAGTCCGTCAAAGAACTCTGTAAGGTTCTGTTCTGCTGCTTCTTGTATGATTGCTTGTTTTGCCAGCTTGCCATTGTCGGCTTCAAGGCGTGCTATAATGTCTTGTGGTTGTGTTCTCATCGAATGTCCTTTGGCTAACAGTAATTTATAGTACTATAATACTGCCAACCAAAGGATTTGTCAACTGTTATCTAGAACGAACTTCATCAAAGGTAACTTCGTTAACAAACTCGCCTGCTACCCAGACTGTTTGCATCAGATCTTTCTTGTCACCAAGGTCTGCGATGCGAACGGTTTCCATATCCTCGTTAAGAGTCAGATAACCTTTCTTAGAACGCTTGCCTGGGTCAGTTACTGGATCTTTGAACACGTCGCGCTCTTCGCCGTCTACGGTAATTGCGCACATCTTCATTGCAAACTTGTAGGTGTCACGGTCTGCTTTTTGTAGCAGTGCGCCACCCATGCCAAACGCAATGTTGTCAATGCTGATTTCAGCATCGGCCAACCTGCCAGCAATGTCACGAATAGTGTTGTACTCGATGCCGTCGCCTTGAATAACACGAATGTGATCAGGCAGTACCTTGTAACCCTTTTCGTTGCGAGTGGACCCGAACATTTCCATCAGTTCTTTGACAACCTGCACTGGAGTAGCAACAGGGTCGCCTGAATCAGGACGAACTACTAGAGTGCCGCCTTTTTCCAGGATCAGTGGCTCGAGCTCTTTCCACTTGCGAAGTGCTTCCCAGATGTTGTAGCTGTCCGATACGCAAGCGTAGATGTAGCCTTCGCCGCCGAACTGCTCAATCATGTTGCGGAACGCGTCGATTTCAAAATCTGCACCCCAGCTTGTGATTGTGCTGTGCTCGCTTGCAGGAATCCCTGCGCCCAGTCCGTCCAGGCTAGCACCGTAGTACTCAACAGCACCCATCCAACCTGCAAGGGTATCGGTGCCCATGAAGTTGATCAAGTGTGCCATGCCGCCCAGTTGTGCCTGCTCAGTAACAGCCACACCGCGCGAGCCAAAATCGTGCAGTTTGAAGCCTAGTGTTTCTGGAGTTCCGTTCTTTTCAAGGAAGCCTGCAATCAGTTCCTTAATTTCAAAGGAAATAGTAGCAACAGTAGTTGGGTACCAGACTCGCAGTAGCTTAGTTTCGAACCAGCCAACTAACCAAATAAAGCCGGGCAGTGTAGGTTCTACAGTAAACAGTGCTTGTCCGGTTGGTACAACAGTACCTTCTGGCACCGCACGTACCTTCAGTGGGAAGTAGCCCATTTCTGCGATTTCTTTCCAGCCTTCGTAGTTGAAAATGTCAGTACGACCAGTGTATTTCTCAACGTAGGTCTTTACCATATCAACTTCGGCCAGGGTAGGCACTTGCATCTGCTTGAGGATGTACTGTAGTCCGAAGAATTTTACTCGATCCGCTCCGCCTCGAGCTTCTCCGTAGGACATTGCGTGTGTTGCGTTCTTTGGGTACTGCTTCCACTGTGACAGCTTGTAACCGTCTGTGTCGAAAAAATCAATTATGTTGTTCATATTAAACGTCTCCCGTTTATGTTTTATATTGTACTGTGGTGCTTTACACAAACCACTTGATGATGTCAAGATGATCTGAAAACAGATTCATTGACGTTGCTTCTGCGAGTGGAACCCACTCTGCTTTAAATGCGTCTGTAGCTGGACGAATGCTTGGCATTGCTCCGTTGTTGTCCGGCTGTACTTCAATGTAGTAGCCCATTGTCACTCGGGGGATTCCGATACTGCGACCCGGGTCGTCGAACATGTGTTGCGCTTTGATGCTGCCTGCTAGTACTTTTTCTGGTATCCGGAGATTTGTTTCTTCTTTCAACTCTCGGATGCAAGCGTCTACAAAGGTCTCGTTGTTGTTCTTGAAACCTCCTGGCAATGCCCAGGTGTTCTTGCCAGGGGCTGCTTTGCGCTGGATAAGCAAAATGTTACCCTGGCAAACAACAATTGCATCAGTGCAGGTAAAGTTGAGTGTGCCCGGAAACGGGTAGTCTCCAAACGCTCGCTTTTCCCACTTAAAGAAGTCACAGTCTTTGAGTAGATCTTGGTATTCTTCGGTTTCTTTGAATCTGCTCATAAAATCAATTGACGCATCAGGCAGGTAGTAGTCTGACACAATACCGTCTTCGAAGTAGGTCTTGCGAAAGCTGGTTGCGTCAATGCTGTGAAAGTTCGGTACTTCTCTCAGCGTCCACTCTGGAAACTCTTTGAGGTAGTAAGAAGAACTGTCTTTGAAGTAACCGTACAGCGTAAACTTCGCATTTGCTGGTGTAGCATCGTTTACACGACGTACAATTTCAGATTTCCAAGTCCACTCTTTGTAGAGGTTGTCTGGAGATTCAACGAAGTTGACTCGATTGATTTCACCAGCCATGTTATCGTATACGTACTCGATAATCATGCCTTTGCGTTCTGCAACAGAAAAAGGATTCTTTACTGAACGGCAACGGTTTGCTGAGCCAAGGACTATTGTTACTTGATCGCACTCTTTCAGTGCTGTTTTAAGGATTTCGGCGTGGCCGGAATGGAAGGGCTGAAAACGCCCGATAATTACACCTATTTTCATTTTAGCGACTCCCGCTTGTTGTGTACTACTTTATTTATCTTACTATTAAAGTATAGTGCCAGAAAAGGATTTTGTCTACTGAAATCTTTAATTTTCTAGCACACTACTAATTAGCTCGATGTTACTAAACCTCAGCAGTAAAAGGCTTTCCTGTCTGCTTGAACTGGTCTTACAAATCATGTTTGACTGCGAGTACATGTCTACCGGCATCATTGGCCAGCGATTCCAAGGCTCCGTTTGCCAATCAAAGTCTGCACGATCGCAGATCTTTTTCAGCCATACAAAGTCATCGTCGCTCACACTACCGGGCACTCGCCAAGTCTTTATCATGAATAGTTGATGTGCAGCTCAGCTGACCACTTAAAGTTTCCAGGAGTCTCTATTTCTTGTCTCACAGCTTTTTTTACATACTCAGGAATGAAGTCCTGATGCTGAGACAAAAACGTTTCTCTGGAGATAACTTCTGCACCGATTGCCAGAAAGGATCCAAAACTCTGGTCAAACTGTGCTAGTGCAATCTGCTCGCCTGTTAGCTCCTGATCTCGCTGCTCTACTGTCGCATAAGATCGTGTTACAAGTAATCCAAGCGTTGACCCGTCGCCGGTGCCAAAGTAGTGAGATTTTACATAGTAATATAGTTTATCCTCTAGTCTTTCTTTCTTTTTAATCAGCTTCTTTAATGACTGCACAATCATCCCCTTAATCTCTTTAATAGTGCAGCTAATGCAGCATCAATCCTTTCCTGCTGCTCTCGGTCACTGAGCTCGCCGTTGCCCGATCTGTGAGCATAGCTCCAGTTGCTGATCTCGTGCAGCAATTCGCGTACACCTTCGTTGTTGCCGGTGCTACTGCATAGATCCAACTGATGCAACAGAGTTTCGTACACACGGTTCTTGCGCTGGAGTTCGTTGTACTCTGACTCGTACTGTTTTGCACCTTCTATAGCTGCACATAACTCTATGTACAATCCAGTGGTTATGTTCAGCGCATTAAACCACTCAGCAAAATACTGAGACAACTCTTTCGAACGCGGATGTGTGTCGATATGGTGCACATAAAAGTCCTTAGCGTTCTGAACCTTATCAGCAACTAACATGTCGTTGACTTCTTTTACAGGACTCAAACGAATCTTGTGTCCAGTGTTTACCTTAGGACTGAGATACTCGTTTGCAACACTGCGATACTCTAGCGCAAGTGCAAGAACATAAGGCGAAGTATTACGTGCCACAAACGAGAGATTCCGTTCCAAGTCTATGTCGTCTTGTAACATAGGGTGTATGCAGAATGCAAGCATAGCATCAATAGTTGAATCAGTATCTTCAAGCACAGCAATACCTTCTCTGATATGGTTCATTAAAGGCACCTGAGAACGCACTGCCTTTCGATCACCATAGAAGGTACTGATCATTTGATATTCTGCTGATGTTTTTACTGTTTCCATTAGATGTAGCATCCTACACTCTCCAATTTTCTGATTGCTTCGATACGATTTTTAGCATTTACAGGAACGTTAACCGGTGTTCCTGTAGTCACTGCGGGCCAAGGCTGTGAATCGTCTCGGGTATATTGAGTATGAGTAAACCCGTAGGCTCGATCCACAATGTCCTTTGCTTCCTTGAGACCAAGTTTTGTGACTTCGCGGACCATCTTGATAGCAAGGACCTTATTAGGCTGCCCATAGAATCCGCGAAGCTGAATACCAGTTGCGTAATTGCCCTTGAGCATAGTCATCAGTATCTGACGCTTTACGCTGGGGGCAAGCGTGGTGACAATCGTGTCCCACATTTCTTCGCCTTTGGCTTCGCCGTAGACTTGTGTAATAGCCTCCATGAAAGCAATAGACTCGCGAATCATAAGCTCTCTGTTGCAAAACTCTTCCTCGCGTTCTTCCTCGATCAGATCTTCTTTCAAGTCAGTGTTCATAATTAGTCCATGATGTTGTTTAGTAGTTTTTGAAGGTGTCAAACATTCGCTCAGGGAAGACTTCTTTACTCTCAAGTACATCAATCGAAAAACCTGTGACCTTGCCTGTTTTTAAATCTGCTGCTAAAACAGTTCGTAGTTCGGTTTTCCAAAAGGTTTGCTCACAGACTCATAGGCGTTGGTACTCATTCCTACGGTGTGAAAAAAGTATATTTTCATTCTGTCACCTCAAACAATTCAGTATCAACGTCGACAACTTCGTCTCGCTCTTTGGCTTTCTTTTCAAGAATCCTTGCGTCGCCTGCAGGCGACGCAGCTACTCCTTATAACTTCGTGGTACTGATCTGATTCCCACTTGTACTGTATTGTAGCAGTAACTACGTACATCTGTTCCATTACTGTGACTCCAAGAACTTCCTAACCCAAACTAACCGTTCTTGCTCAGTTAGTGCAGTGAATTCCTCAATGTTATCCCGGATATAGTCTACAAGGTCATAATATTCTTCATCTACAATCTCCTTGGCCTTAGGCGTCAACAGCTTGTCTGTACGTGGGTTGCGTGATACGTACTTCGCTACTAGGTAATACGGCGACTTCACTTTAAACGCTTGCCCACCGTCGGCGTATGCTACGAATCCTTCGTGTTTTACAGTCTTGTTGAGTGCTAACAACTCACCTACGGTAGTATCGAATGCTTCTGCGTACCCGCATGAGCAGCAAGTTAGAGCAAAGTTCTTCCAGGCCTTTGCAATGTCGAGTCCGCGTCCTGGCATTTCGCTGTCCCACGAGTTCCTTCTCCAGCCTAAAAAGTACATGCCGATGTCTTCTGGCACAATATGTGGATCGTCTGGATGAACACACTCGAACATTAACGTTGCTCCCTCGTTCATCCTAACACTAGTCTGCCAAGACCCCCAGTTCTGATGACGCAGCATCATTTCTTTTGCATACTCTACAAACTGGCTGCTAGTGCTGCCGGTAGTGGAAACAAGGATGTCATTGTTGTACCAGGATAAAGAAACCATAAAGCCGTTTACCTTTCGATACGCAGTAACAGGCGTATCGTCGTTGAACACTGGCGAACGTGCTTCAACACCGTAGTTGAAGATCTTAGTAAACGGACGAGAAATTACGTTAAACTCTTCGTCAACGATGGTACCGCGACACTCCTCGAGATAGTCGTTCCAAAGTCCCTTGTAAAAAACTGATTTTTTATATTTAAGAATATAAATTCCTTCACCGCAAGGCTTCATCGAAACCAGCGACGGGTTGTCCTCTACAAACTGCTTTAACTGTTCTTGGAACATAACGTTTCCCTACCTTAGTTAATGAGGGCTGCAAGAGTTCAGAGATTGCCAAGTGGGTCAGACAGAAAGCGGAAGGCAAGCGCAACCTATCATACTTTATGGCGCATTCGAAGAGTTTTTCAATAGAGCCTAGTCGATTTTTAACAATACCTTGTGCGCCGTTAAGGTAAACGAAGTCTGCCATGTACACTTCTGACCCGACTTGATAGCGCCTTGCGTCGACTTCTTGTAGTTGAGCAGTTCGGTAGTATGCCCTTGCGTTTACTTTCTTGTGAGTAAGAGTGACGTTTGTTTCAAGAAACGAACTATCAATAGTTATGTCTCTCCAGTTTTCCTTAGCCATTTCTGCTGCCTTTTAATTAATTTATAAGTTAATTATACTGCCTGACTCGGTTCCTGTCAACCGATTTATGCTACAAGCCACACGTAGGTAGCAAACAAACAGATCATGTGAATTGCTTGGTCAGCACCTATGGTTACAAAGAACCAATGTCGTTGTTCGTTCCTCCAAAAGTGGCCAGCAACTCTGCTGCTCACGTAGTCTGTTGCAAAGTGCAACACTGCATTTACCAGCGCAAAGACTACGCCAAACACTAAAAACGGCAGGATATATAACCCAACGTGTTGAGCCAAGATCCAGTTGTTGTGACTTTTGTTAATTGCAATCTTGTCTGTCTGAAACATAAAGTCTGCTACGAAGTGCATCAGCACCAGTGCTATAAGAACGTGTAGTTCAATCATTACCAGCTAATCTCCAATATAATAGGTTCGTTTGTCTTAATACCAAAGTGATTGCACAACCCCGCACAGTACTCTGAGAGTTCAGAGGGGCCATCTTCTAGAGCAGGGTAGATCTCAACGAAGCTATCGTTTCTAGGATAGTCTAACTGCTGTAAAACCTTCTGCCCCCATTGCTGGTCAGTGTTTTTGAGAATCCGGTCGTATTCTTCTTGTCGGGCAATGTATCGAGCAGTTTTGAAGAAGTTAAGCACCTTGCGATTCTCTGGTTGCGGGGCTTCACATCTAGGGCACCCAGTATAGTGCATATCGAGTGCGTTTCCGCATTTTAAGCATTTGCCCCAGTCTCCGTTTTCCATTCTAGCTTCCTCTGGTTAACAACCATTTCATTACATCGACTTTAGAAACAACGCACATTTCGCTCGCCATTTTCCTGACAGGCCGAGTTGTTTTCAACTTTAGTACTAACTCAATCGACACAGAGCTACGCCGCCAGGTTTGTTTGACTTCATACAGGCGGCTATAGAATACAACATAATCACCTGTCTTAATTTCTCTACCCAGCATGTCTTTAGGCATCTAATCCTGGTCTCGTTCAACGGTTGGTTACAACTTATAAATACAGTATAGCACAAACGAATAGTTTGTCAAGAAAAATCTCCTTCGCGGTACTGGAAATACCCAAGGAGTCTAACAGTTAATAAGGAACTATCAGCATGACTATTTATTACGTCTAACAGTAGCATGCCAGCGGTTATAGTTAGCTGTAACCGCTGGCATGAGAACAACTGTAAACTACGTCCTTAGTGATGTCCTTTAATATCGTTGTCTTTTACACTGACAATTGCATCTTCCATGAGCATAGCAATCTGTCCGGTGGCGTCATATCCCATATCACGACAGCGATACTGCTCGAGTCCACTCGGGCTACCATGAAGGTGTCCGTGAAACATAATCGACCCACGGTGCATCTGATCCCAGTCCGATATGGGATAGTGAAAAAGTACCACCGTAGTGCCGTTGTAATGCAACCGCAGGTACTGGTGTATTTCTTCAAAGCAATTGCAGAAGCTGTTGTCTTTGAGCTGCTTGCGATCGTGATTCCCTTCAATAAGGATCTTACGACCGTTGAGTTTCTTTAGCAACGCTGCTGCCTTGTTTGCTGGCATAAACGCCACGTCGCCTAAGATGTAGACAAGGTCGTTTTTGCCAACAATCTCGTTCCACTCACGGATCATTTCTCTGTTCATGTGCTCGACGTCGTTATAGTGTCCGCGAGTCTTCGGACAGAACTTTTGGATATTCTTGTGACCGAAATGAAGTCAAAGGTCCGATGTAATATACGTATTCATCGGACCTTCCTCCTTAACAGCGCCTGGCTGCTTATCAGTAGTAGACATTAATCTTGTTCCTTTCGTTTGTTTGTTTGTAACTTTATGATTCTTTCAGTTAACAAGTTTATTGTATACTCTTTTTTGAGTACTGTCAAGTATTATCTTTAGTACTGATCGATATCCCAAATTTCGTCAAACCCTTCTTCCTTGCTAGGATACTGCAAGCTGGAGATCATACTCTGCATTACGTGCTTAGGAATAATCTTGCCTGGCCGAGCTGCAATGCGGGCGTCCAAAACATCCTCTGGTGGCGTTTTAAACACTACAGCAACAGCACGGTAACTACCTAATGCACGTAACTTGCGGGCCCTTGCTTTTGCACTAACGTTGGTCTGATCCCAGACAATGTCCTTGTTTTCTTGTTTAGCTGATTCGACGTCCTGCATCATTAATTTAGTTGCATAGGAAATTACGTCAGCAAACACGTCGTTATAAGTTTTGCCCATTTTCTTGGCTAACTTTTCAACATAGTAATCGCTTGAAATGTAAGAAACTGAGTCGTCAAGAGCCTCTGTAACCCAGGTGCTTTTACCTGAGCCAGGAACTCCTACGAGCATGTATAGCGTCGGCTGCATATTCATTTCCTACTGGTGTAAGTCCAATTCACTTAGTAAAGATAGTAATTCTTGCGGAGTACGTCCCCAAACAAACGCCCAGCCACATGTTATCTCTTGGGTTAGCTGCAACTCACCGTAGTAGTTCTCCCATGGATAGCTTGGGTCTATAGTAGAACTATAAGGTCCTTCGAACATTGCAATTTTTTTAATAATCTCTTCGGTTGCACTGAGTACTATAGTCCTACCAAATGCCCTGCCATCGCGCCATTTTGCGTAGTCGTCTAGCAATCCGCTCGGTCCAGGTAATCTCCCAAAGCCAGTTTTATTACTACTGAGCTTCTCTTCCATGTACGCGTCAACCTCTGCTTGTGCGTGGGCTGCTTGGACCATCATTTTCCCAGGGTTACCATCTTGTATATCACTTCTCATTATCAAATATAAAGTAGGTTCCATTATACTAGTCCTAGTAGTTCTTTTTCTTTAGTTGTAAGTTCAGCTTAGGGCTAACTTCCGTTGTTCTTCTTGCAGACCTCCATTTCAAGGGCTTTGTCAACAATCGTTATTGTCCTGGGACGAACGCTGGCGTCGCCTGCGAAGTAGCCTTTGCCTTTAGCATAACGAAATGCTTCGTCGTGGTCGGTGATCCGTGCTATCACTGTGGGAGTACCGCGACCATCCTCTGAGTACACGTCTGATACTTCGTAAAATTCAATAACTTGAACAGGCATTTTTCTACTCTCTCTTTCATTTAATTTACACTAGTATAAACGAAAAATGCCCTACTGTCAACCGACAATAGAGCATTTAGAATAAAAACAGGAGTAAACAAGTAAGTAATAAGTGAAACAAAGTACATCACGCTACCTATGCCGAAACATTTACGGGTAACTCGAAGCAATGAACAACGGACAACTAACAACTAACAACGTATGTCTTATCCCAGGGCAGCAATACACAAATTCGCTTATTGCCGAGAGCACGTACATTAGATTGGCTGTTAAGGAGTTCAGTATGAACTGACGACTTATCCTCTTCTCTCATTTACACCTGGGTGATTTACTCGCCAAAGCAAGCATAACCACCAAAACTCAAAATTTATGCCTCCTGCTCGTTACTGTGGTAACCACACATGCCGGCTATCTATTCTCCGGTGGCCCGAGCTGTCGATTCTTTACAGCAAATCTGCGTTACGCAGAACTGCTTCCTCGTCGGTTGACAACTCAACCTCAGTGCGAATATTTGTCTCAAGCAGTTTGTCCTGCAGAGCTTGCTTTTGCTTCTTTGCTGCCATCAGCTTGATCCTAAAGTTTTCAAGATTTGAGGCGCTAAAGATGCCCGTTTCTACTACGTCGTTAGTACTAGAGTACAATGAGCGAGTCGGTTCAGTCTTTTCTTTCAACTTGCCCAACTTGCCATCTAGTACTTTGTGCTCAAGGCGGGGCTCCGCCCGGTCTATAAAACCGTAGAACGCAATGTCCTTTTCTGCTCTTGCGATATCAGCAAGCATGAAGTCAACGCCTGCCGCATTGTTAGCCACAGACACACTTTTGCGCAGGCTGTACATTGTATCGTACAAGTCTGCTCGTTTGTCTATGTTGTTATTGAAGGCAGCAGCGGCTTGCGCCAACACAATGGAGAAGCTTTGGAACTCGTTGAGTTCTACTTGAGTAGAAAAATTCAGCCAGCGAATCTCATCAGTAATCGCTGACTGTAGTGCGTGTGCTTTTCTTAGTGTAATTTTCATTAGAGCCTCTTTTGTTCTGTGTTTTATTTAATATACAACTAGTATAAGCTCAGTTGCACCTGCTGTCAACCTTTTTATACGTCATTTGCCAAACTATTGTAACAATCTTTAGACCCGAGAGAAGAGTCTCTGCTGCTCTAAAAGGATTACCCAAGTCCAACAGTCATAGAAAGAATCTGTCAAGGCTTAAAGTAGGGAATGCAGGGTAACTGGCCTGCCAGTTACCCATTACGGACGTTGGGTTAAATCATTGCTCTCGCAAAAGGAAAGCATTTGATATAACTTTAAAGCTCTTGTCACTGTCGTTTAAGTTCTTGAACACAACACCTTCAGCAATCTTGTGATTTATACTTGGACGCTCTGCAATAGCAAGGAACTGATCAATGGCAACCATATCCTCAGTAACTTTAAACCAGTCGTCAATAACAGGAACGTGCTCGATGTTATTAGCGTACAGCAACAGAATCTTCAGCAGCTCTTTGCGCTCACTTGGGCTCAAGTATCTGCTAGCACTAATATTGTACACATCGAACACAAAGAATCTGTGAATGCTGAACTTCTCTCTGTTTTTCTGAATACCGGGCCCCATGATCTCACCCTGTAGGGCGAAATCAAACCCAACGATGTCAGCAACGTCGGCTAGTGTCTTTGTGTAATCAATGCTGCGAGCAAACTGGATAAGAGTGTTTCCGTCGTTAGCAGCGTTGTCTTTGAGCCAAAGGTTACGGCTGCACACACCTTGCTCGCCTTCGTGAGTGAACAGTGTCATAGAGCTGCCGTCTAGCTTGAGTGTAACCTCCCAAGAACCAAGAAACCAATCTTTCTCGGTGATCAAGTTTTGAACACGCTCTTGATCAGTTTTGCTAATACAGCTAGGGAACAGCCCCACCACTTCGCCTGCGAGGCAAGCAGGAATGGGCGGATCGTATTTCACAATACCAAGCTGCTCAGTAACGTCTAGCCCTTCGACTAACGGTTCTCTAATGTGCTCGCAAGTTGGTTTAATCGGAAGTAGTAGGCCTTGACTAGTGGTGCCACGCAATTTTACAGTGCGTAGACGGTTACCAACAATGCCTTCGTACTCTTTTGCTCCGCCGCCTTTGCTGAGGAAAGGAGCCATTGCTTCGGGAATCCAAGAATCAATCGAACAATATACAGCAAGATCACCTAGCTCGTACCTGGCCACTTGATCAACTACCCACCATCCACTAGTTCGGTAAGCACATATTCTGTCAGCGCCAGGAATGCTTTTAATTTCTTCAATTTTAGCTATCCATGCCATTACTCGATTGCCATTTATGTACATTTTTAACCTCTGATTCATTGATTGATATATTAATATATAATACTCTCGGCACCTTGTCAACCGTTTTGTTAACAATGCATGGACTCTTGTAGCAACTGCACAGCCTGAGAAAGCATTTAACGGTTTTACCAGCAGTAGTCATAGGAGTTATACTCCCAAGGCCAAGTTAACTAGAGAATCTCCATTGTAATCTAGAAGTCCATGCTAAGTAACATTTTACAGTCTATGATAACAAGTGTCAACTGTTTTTTTCTTTTTTGTCAGAAAAATCGTTAGGGTCAAGAGATGGGTTATTAGGTGGTACCCGAGACGGTCCTGTTCGAACTACCTTTTCTATCTTTAAGTAGGATATGCGACAATTGTCAACTGTTCGCCAAGTATAGTCTCCGTTGCTCCGTTCGAGGCCAAACACTGTAGTCCGTATTCCTATTTTTACAACAATAGCAGCATCGCCGTCTACGAATACTAAATCTCCTTCTCGTATTAAAGGATTCATGCGAAACGCAAGTCCTCTAAAAAAGTTGGATACAACATCTTTAATAACCAAAGAGACTATTAATCCTAGCAGCATGCTAAGGTAAGGAACTAAATTAACAAATATCTCTGGCATACAAGTACTTATCAAAAAGTACTACAAACTAAATTGGAGGCGCGGACGGGATTCGAACCCGCGTTAGCTGTTATCGAACTCGTTAACTTGGACTATTAGTTGCTCTAGTGTTATCGAACAATTAGTGTACTTGCGTTGGTTTATTGTGTGCGGTGTTAACGCACAGTTGACTGGGTGCGAGATGTAATATGGATCGACGTTTTCTAAAAAGCCTTGCTTAACTGAAAACTTATGGTCTCTGCTTATCCCATTTGGGTTGTCTTTTTTATTCTTTGCGCTATACCAGCCGTGCTGTTCGATTAATTCTAGTGTCAACAAGTTCGGATAGTTCTTAACATCAAAATTAAACTTACATCTTATTTTATAGTCTTCAAATGCAGTTCTATTTTTCTTGTTGTTTGCAAGCCAACATGCCTTGCAACAGAACTTTGTTTTTGTTTGAGTTGTAAATATAGTTTCGCATTGCCTGCAACTCTTTTCTTCTCTATCTTTGCCTATAAAAGCTAACCAGCATTTTCTACTACAGAATTTACCCTTTGATGTAACAAACGTGTTCTTGCACCTTGGACAAGACTTCTCTTCTTTCACAATAGGCGAGAGATTCTTCCCGCGTCTTTTGTGATTCTTGTCGCCGGAGATTTTTTCTACATGCTCTTTAGAAAGTGTTCTTCCTGATAGCGTAGCACTTACCCTAGATTTTATATCTTCAGTGCGCACTCTGCTGTTAGCACACTTTCTAGAACAGAATCTTTTCGGCTGCCATTTGCTGTAGTTGTCGAACGTTATTTGACACTTGGGGCATTCTATAATCATATAATCGAACCTGCTTAATATATGATTATTTATCTAAAAGTGGAGGCGCGGACGGGATTCGAACCCGCGTTCACGGATTGCTGCAATCCGGTGCCTAACCAAGCTCGGCCACCGCGCCTATAACGTCACGGATGTTGTGTTAAAAACGGATGTTGTGTTAAAACCAACACCCCTGCTAGTAATAATGCAGATGTTGTGACTATGCAAAAAACAACTACTGCGCAATACGCAGCTTTTCGAAGTACTCCGTCTGATGCGGACGGAGTACTTGCCATCGTCAAGAACGGAGCAATTACTGTAGAGAACACAAACAGTAAAGCAAATATAACACATACAGCAATTAGCTTCATGCTCTTCCTTATTTATTTATAAAAAATGCAACAACTGGTGCTAATCTCCAGTCAGGGTTTCCACCTGTTGTACGGGTTTGAGCACACGACAGTCTCGGCTTCAGACTTCCCTATTCCTTGCGGCGATGTGTATGCTTCACAGCGTTATGAGGGCCTCTTGCTCCACGTTACACACTTCTTTGTCCACCGTATTCTCAAACGTGTCTTGACCATATAGGAATTCGCTACTATGTAGGCGCCGGACACGATTGAGGCACACTAGCTAATGTGCTAACTGTTGCATAACACAGACCGGCTTGCAATCGCCGCGTAACAGATTCTCACTGCGTACTACCGTGTACTAGGCTGATGTTCCTAATCAGTCCCTGGATACCCATTATCAGGACAGTTGTATTTCGGGTACCACGGCAATGCTTTGCCTACCTGAATCTCGGCTGACCATTGGCAACTAAGTTGTCTGCTTGTCTGGCGTCTGTATTGTACATAGCACTGTTGCCAATGCTATGTACAATATACACATTCCTTTAATATTGATGCCTCTATGCACTTTAGATAATTGGAACCCCTAGGAGGAATCGAACCTCGCAACCATCCACCTAACTTTAAGGCACAGCTTAGGAGGCCGCGGTCAGGGACTAGGGGTACTTGCTAAAAAACCCGGCCAGGCCAGGCCAGGCCACTTGTCTATTCCTCCTTTAGTGTGCCAGATCTTGTATCCTAAGTTCTTAATTGCCTGGACTAAACTTACACCAGAATTTATGTATCCTAAAAACTCTTCTCAGTGTACTGCCATCCTTGGCACCTGTCAACCTCTTTTGAAGATGTAACTGCGCCTTTTAGTATCGCCCACGTCAGTTGCTGATCTGACATAATCACATTGGTTATGTCGACATTACGCAAGTCAATGTTACGCAAGTCAGTGTTGCTCAAGTCCGCATTGCTCAAGTCAGCATCGCGCAAGTCAGTACCACTCAAATCAGCACCACTCAACTCAGCGCGACGCAAGTCAGCATCGCGCAAGTCAGCATCGCGCAAGTCAGCAAATCTCAAGTCAGCAAATCTCAAGTGAGCATCACTTAAGTCAGCACTACGCAAGTCAACATTTCTCAAGTCAGCACCCCACAAGTCAGCACCACTCAAGTCCGCATTGCTCAAGTCCGCATTGCTCAAGTTAGCAACTCTCAAGTCAGCACTCCACAAGTCAGCACCACTCAAGTCAACATTACTCAAGTTAGCATAAATCAAGTTAACATTACGCAAGTCAACATTTCTCAAGTCAGTGTTGCTCAAGTCAGCACGGCGGAAGTCAGCACCACGCAAGTTAGCACCACGCAAGTCTGCATTGCTCAAATCAGCACCACGTAAGTCGGCACTACGCAAGTCAGCACTACGCAAGTCAGCACCACGTAAGTCAGCACCACGCAAGTCAGCACCACGCAAGTTAGCACCACTCAAGTCAGCACCACGTAAGTTAGCACCACTCAAATCAGCACGTTTGCCATCTGCTACTCCATTAAGCCATTGCTGGTGTAAGCGGACTACTTGGTCTAGTTCTTCTTGGTTCATCTCATGCTCTCTTTTGAAGATGTAACTGCGCCTTTTAGTATCGCCCACGTCAGTTGCTGATCTGACATAATCACATTGGTTATGTCGACATTACGCAAGTCAATGTTACGCAAGTCAGCACCACTCAAGTCCGCATTGCTCAAGTCAACATTTCTCAAGTCAGCACCCCACAAGTCAACATCTCGCAAGTCAGTACCACTCAAGTCCGCATTGCTCAAGTTAGCACCACTCAAGTCCGCATTGCTCAAGTCAGTACCACTCAAATCGGCGCGGCGCAAGGCAGTACCACTCAAATCAGCACCACTCAAATCGGCGCGGCGCAAGTCAGCATCGCGCAAGTCAGTGTTGCTCAAGTCCGCATTGCTCAAGTTAGCAAATCTCAAGTGAGCAAATCTCAAGTTAGCATCACGCAAGTCAGTGTTGCTCAAGTCCGCATTGCTCAAGACAGCACCCCACAAGTCAGCACCACTCAAGTCCGCATTGCTCAAGACAGCACCAAGTAAGTTAGCACTCCACAAGTCAGCACTACGCAAGTCAGCGTTGCTTAAGTCAGAACCACGCAAATCAACATCACGCAAGTCCGCATACTTCAAGTCAGCACCACGTAAGTCAGCACCACGTAAGTCGGCACTACGCAAGTTAGCACCACGTAAGTTAGCACCACGTAAGTCAGCACCACTCAAGTCAGCACGTTTGCCATCTGCTACTCCATTAAGCCATTGCTGGTGTAAACGGACTACTTGGTCTAGTTCTTCTTTGTTCATC
>Ga0136601_1000209_pt1 | contig 28813 bp, 27 predicted proteins | sample AntRauMFilla2699_FD_181020 | JGI IMG/M metagenome (GOLD analysis project Ga0136601, IMG submission 181020) | Saline lake microbial communities from Rauer Islands, Antarctica - Metagenome Filla 2 #699 | ecosystem: Environmental > Aquatic > Non-marine Saline and Alkaline > Saline | place...
ACCGAAAACCGAAAACAGACAACCGAAGACCGAAAACCGAAAACAGACAACAAAAAAACTCCAAATTCCTTTGGTTTTTTTTAAGAATTCCACCTACTTTGCAGTTCAAAATCTATGAGTACTCAACCTTGAAAAACCATCCTAAGTTTTCCCTTTTGACATCAGTTGTTTTCACACCTCCAACTTGGAGTAACTGACGTATAAACCAAACTCAGGATCGTCTTTTGATGACAGGACATCTCTAGATTTTCAAGATCAATCAAGGCCGCCGGCGACTCCCACATGGGGCTCACCGCGGCGGAGCCGTTTCTGGGAGTGAGTAGGTCTTAGGGGTTAAGTAGTAGGAGAGGTTTTAAGTTTGTCAGTTCGATCCCGCCTGAATGACTTCGTCGGGCAGGTGCTGGTTTTACATCGATAAATTAAAAGTAGTGTATCGAGAACTTAACCCAACGAGAACAAAATTTACAAATCTGAAATAGAAGCTTAAGAATGGCCTATCTAAAAAAACATTGAAAAACAAGGAAGTAGCTTGGCTAAGAGATGAAAATCTGTCTGAGTTGCGCAATAGCGCGATGAGTTATTTTTCATCTGTGGAGGGGGATTCCGTAGTGTTTTCTTATGATTTTTTAGTAAGCCTAGCGTTTTTTGGTTCTTTTTTGGGCAGTGCAAAAAAGAATGAAAATATTAATTCAAGTCGAAATTTTTAAGCTTCACGAATTATAAACAACAACGGTAAAAAAGCCAAACAGCCAAACAGCTTGCCCGAATGTTTAAGGCGGGCTAAAAGCCTATTGCCAAAAGTAATATGACTGATAACAATAAAAAACAAATAAAAAACACAATACTAGTTACAGGCGCTGCGGGGTTCATCGGTTTCCATTTATGCAAAAAGCTTCTCGACTTAGGCCATAAGGTCATAGGTCTAGATAACATCAATGGATACTACTCAGTGCAACTTAAACTTGACCGACTTAAGCAATTGGGAGTGGATGAGGTGTTCGAAGGACATATAGTAAACAGCAAGACGCATGAGGATAACTTTCAGTTTATAAAACTAGATTTAGAAAATAGAAATGAGTTACCTAAATTATTTGAAAAATTTCAATTTGATGTGGTTTGTAATCTAGCTGCGCAAGCAGGAGTTCGGTATAGCATTGAAAACCCCGAAGTTTATGTAGATTCCAATATGGTCGGTTTCCTTAACCTGTTAGAATGCATCAGGCAGCACAAGGTGAAGAAATTAGTCTTTGCTTCTAGTTCTAGTGTCTATGGAATGAATGATAAAGTACCCTTTGAAACTACTGATAATGTAGATCAACCTATCAGTTTGTATGCAGCGACCAAAAAATCAAATGAGTTGATGGCTTATACCTATAGTCATTTATATGGTATGCAGGTTATAGGCTTACGTTTTTTTACGGTTTATGGCCCATGGGGCAGACCCGATATGGCGATGTTTTTATTTACCGACGCGATATTAAACGATAAACCCATCAAAGTATTTAACGAAGGTAACTTATCCCGAGATTTTACTTACATCGATGACATAGTGGAAGGGGTCCAAAAGACACTTTTACAAAGCCAACCCAATCAAAAAAACTATAGCCTTTACAACATCGGCAACGGCAGCCCGGTAAAATTATTAGATTTTATCAAGGCTATAGAAACCGTAACTGGCAAAACCGCCGAAAAGCAAATGCTGCCCATGCAACCAGGAGACGTTTCTCAAACCTGGGCCGATACAACCGACTTAAAGAAAGATTTTAATTACGAGCCGAATACAGATATTAAACAAGGAGTGGGTAGTTTCGTGGAATGGTATAATGACTATTATCATTGAGTAAAAATCTAAATTCAAAAACCAAGACGGGTGTCATTTGGGATCTTTCAGGAGCTTTTGTAAGGCAATTTGCCTTTTTATTTATTTCTATTATACTGGCGCGATTATTAGCACCAGAAGAGTTTGGAATTATAGGAATGTCGATGGTATTTGTTAGCATAGCAGAGGTGTTTACAGATGTAGGTTTTACTAGTGGACTCATACAGCAAAAAGACACAAAGGATATCGCTTTTTCTTCGGTGTTTTATGTCAATCTAGCTATAAGTCTTGTTTTGTCCGGAGTAATTATTTTAACAGCTCCCCTTATTGCAGATTTTTACGAGGAGCCGAAAGTTGAAAGAATTTTATTTTTTTTAGCAATTATACCTCCTATTGCAGCCTTAGGTAGGGTACAAGCCGCTATTCTTACAAAAGAAATTAATTTTAAGAGTCTTACGATCCGAGATATAACAGCGACGGTTATAGGAGGTAGCTTGGGAGTTGGCGCTGCTTTTTTGGACTATGGGGTGTATAGTCTGGTCATACAACAAATAGCTACCGTCACAACAGCAACACTAATGCTTTGGTTTGCTACAGGATGGAGACCGAAACTTGAATTTTCTACGTTTGAAATTAAAAAACTTTTTGGCTACACTAGTTTTGTGTTTCTGGATAGTTTGCTGAGGCAGGTCTTTAATAAAATAGATACTATTTTTATTGGAAAGGTTTTTTCTCCAGCTATGCTAGGGTTTTATTCTAGGGCAGAATCCCTTAGAGCCCAAGTTCAAACTTATACCACAAATAGTTTAAGGAAAGTAATATTTCCAGTATTAAGTCAATTACAAGAGGACAAAAAAAAGTTTGATGAAACTTATTTTAGAGCCTTCAATATAGTGACTGGACTTGTAGTATTATTAATAGCACCCCTTTATTTCTTGTCACACTTTATCATCATCTTTTTATTAGGTGAAAAATGGGAACCCAGTGTTATTTTCTTTCAAATCCTTATTTTTTCAGCCATCACGAGTCCTCAAATTGGGATGATGGGAAAAGCTGTGTTAGCCAAAGGGTATTCTAAGCTAAAATTTAAAATTGGACTTATTCAGCGACTTTTAAAACTTACTCCAATCGCTGTTGGTCTATACTATGGAATAAAAGAATTTGCTGTGACTGTAGTGATTGCCTCTACAATAGTATTCTTTGTGTATGCACTTATTTTAAACAGTAAATTGAAAATCAGTTTTTGGACTCAGGTTAAAAACCTGTTGATACCAAATACTGTTTTTCTAATATTCATGGGTGCCAATTATTTTTATGAAGAAATATTCAACCAATGGTTAATCACTTTAGTATTTCTCATAGCGCACCTGTTATTTGTTAAACTCATTAAACACGAAAGCTATTCGTTTTTAACCAGGATGATTAATCAAGGTTTTTCTAGTATTCAAAATAAATTCAAAAATTAATGTCTCTTCAAATTTCAAAAACAAAATTACGAGGTACGGTTAAGGTGAGTGGTGCGAAAAACAGCTCTCTTCGTTTATTGGCCGCTTCAATATTAACCTCAAAAACACTTTCTCTCACAAATTTCCCTAACGGACTACTGGATGTACAAGTTCATCTTGATATGCTTAAGGCATTAGGAAAAACAGTGCATCCTTTTGAAGACACTTTGGTTATAAAAGAAGAACAGCCTAGTCTGGAAACTAAGTTGGCTTGGGATGGGCGTTCTATACGTAACACCTTACTCATCCTTGGAGCTTTAACGGCTCGTTTTGGAGAAGGAAAAGTTCCTCTGCCTGGTGGCTGTAAATTGGGCGAAAGGAAATATGACTTACACGTCATGTTGCTAGAGAAACTAGGAGCAGAAGTTTGGGAAGAAGGAGATTACCTTTGTGCTAAAGTTAAGGAGAAAAGATTAAAAGGAGCAGAAATACACCTGCCTCTTCGCTCTACAGGAGCAACAGAAAACACTATAATTGCAGCTTCACTAGCTGAAGGCAAAACAACGCTATTCAACCCGCATATCCGACCAGAAATCATGGATTTGATTGCGATGTTGACCAAAATGGGAGCAAAAATAAAAGTATTTGGACAACGTTCCATTGTAATTGAAGGAGTAGAAGGGTTAGATGCTTGTAAGCATAGTGTTATTCCAGACAATATGGAGGCCTTGACGTGGGCCATTGGCGCAGTCATCACTAACGGAGAAGTAGAAATAGAAAATTTTCCTTATGAGCACCTAGAGGTGCCTTTAGTTTTTCTAAGGGAAAGCGGCATGAAATTTTACAGAGGGGGAAGCAGCTTGATTGTAAAAGGAGGTACTCCATATCCAGTGGAAATAAGTACTGGACCCTACCCAGGAATTAATTCTGATATGCAACCGTTATTTGCGGTATACGGAGGAATGTCTCGAGGAGAAAGCAAGATTGTAGATTTGAGATTTCCTGGTAGATACGCCTATGCCGAAGAACTCAATAAGATTGGTTTCCAAACCAGAGTAGAGGGCGATATGCTGGTCATTGATGGAGGCTATCCAGTGATAGGAGGAACGGTAAAAGCTTTAGACCTGAGAGCAGGCATCGCTTTATTATTGGCAGGAATGACCTCTGATGAGCAAGTGACCATTGAAGAAGAATGGCAGATTTACCGAGGTTATGAAAACCTTGAAAAGAAAATCAAAGGCTTAAGATGATCAGTCTTTTTAAAATAATTAAAGCTGATTTGTACTCAAGTCAAACTAATAACCTTTTCAGGTTATTACTATCATTTTATTTCAATATGTCTTTCAGGCTATTGTTGAATTATAGAGTTGGTCATTACTTACATAATCATCGTGGAATAATTAATAACATTTTAATTATGTGGTTAAAGAAGAGGCAAATAAAAAGATATGCCTCTGATATTTCTTACCAGGCAATTTTGGGTCGTGGAATAAAATTTCCCCACCCTATAGGAATAGTGATTGGAGTAGGATCTGTGGTAAAAAATAATGTTATGATTTGGCAACATGTTACTTTGGGAAGTGGCGGTAAAGACAATAAACTATACCCCACCATTGAGAATAATGTGAAGCTTTTTTCACATTGTCAAATACTTGGTGATGTAACAGTTCACGAGAATGCAAAAGTAGGAGCTTCAACATTAGTACTTCAAGATGTGCCTAAAAACAAAACAGCTGTAGGGATTCCAGCAAAAATATTATAGACTTATGCTTCCAAATTTTATAATTGGTGGAATAATGAAAAGTGGAACTACTTTTCTACATAACTTATTAATGAATCATCCTGAGATTAAAATCATCAAACGAAATATGGATCATGCGTATTTTGACGATGATAGAATTTTTCCTATGGGTGAAAAATGGTACCTAGATTTATTTAACGAAGTAAAAGATCTGCAAGAGGATTATGTCATCGGGCAAACTTCTGCTGATTGTGCATTTAACCCTGGAAGTATAGACAGGATTTTAGCTCATAATCCAGACATCAAATTAATCTTTGTATTACGCCACCCAGTCGATAGAGCTTATTCACTATATTGGCATCAATATGGTATGGGCAGAGAATTCAGAAGATTTGAAGAAGCAATTAAAAAAGAGCCTGAACTTATTCAAAAGTCCTATTACAATTTCAAAAACTACTCTTATTTAGAAAGAAGTAGGTATCAAAAACAATTTGAAGAGATATTAAGTAAAGTACCTAAACAAAATCTCTTATTAATAGATTTTGTTTCCTTGACTAAAGAGACCAAAAAAACAGCAAATGCTGTTTTAAATTTCTTGAATATCTCAGAAATTGAGGATATCGAAGATCTCAATTATTCCAAGCTACCTAGAAATCCGGCTAAAATCCCTTCAAGTCATTTTGTAGTTCAGCTTTCAGCAGGATTACAAAGGTTGGGATTTAGAAGTCTTGGAAGAAGTTTGGTTAATTGCTTTAGACAGGAAATTAAACCAACTAAAATGAGTCCAGACTTAAGAATTAAACTGGAGAAAGAACTAATTGAGGACATCAACTTTTATAAACAGGTTGAAGATAATTTCAGAAAACAAATCAATTAAATGCAGGTCAAACAACACTTCGATTTAACCAACTATAATTCCTATCGGATTCAAGCCTTTTGTAGAATAGCTTATTTTCCTACTTGTGCAGAAGAGTTCATAGAAATTTATTCTAAACACAAACCAAACGAAATTGTAATAATTGGCGGGGGATGGAATATTATTCTGTCAAAATCCAACTATGATATGGTGTTTATCATCGTAGGCGACTCATTTTCGTCCATTAGGAAACTTGGAAAAGGCAGTATTGAATGCGAAGCAGGAGCAAATACCAAAGACTTTAGTGAATTTGCCTTAGCACATGGGTTAACAGGAGCAGAAATCTTTTATGATATACCGAGTTCCATTGGTGGAGCCGTGGTGATGAATGCAGGAGCTAGCGGAGAAGAAATCAAAGATATATTAGTCAATGTAAGTTATTTAGACTTACAGGACATGCAAATTAAGGAAATTCAGAATAAAGCCATTGGTTTTGAATACAGAAATAGTTTTTTTCAGAAAAATACAGACAAAATCGTTTTAAAAGCTTGGTTTCAGCTTGAGGAAGAAGATCCCATGGTGATTCGTCAAAAAATGGAAAAAATAAAAGAAGCCCGCTGGGCAAAACAACCTAAAAATCTGCCTAACGCAGGAAGCGTTTTTAAACGACCAAAAGGTTTTTACGTTGGAGCAATTATAGATGACCTTAACCTTAAGGGGTATTCAGTTGGAGGAGCACAAATTTCTAAAAAACACGGGGGGTTTATCGTAAATTTCAATAAGGCAAAAGGACAAGACATTATTGAAATTATTCAACATGTACAACAACTTGCCAAAGAAAAATTCAACGTAGATCTTGAAGTAGAACAACGCATTATATAACTATGAAATTACTATTTTTTATTTCTTCAGAAGGAGGTAAAGCTGCTGGAGGGCACTTCAATTCACTACACCAGGTAAGTCAGGAAATGGCAAAAACCTGTGAGGTAAAAATCATCATGTTGGGTAAGGTGTTAAGCCCAGTCTTGAAAGACAACCCGCATCTTGAAGAACATATTGTTTTAGGTCATAGTTTATCAGATATCTTCAAGTTAAATTCAAGATTAAAACAATTATTTCAAAGCTTTAAGCCAGATATTATTCATTGTTTTGATACGAATTCATTAAACCGGTGTTTACTGAGTTCGGTAACTAGTGGAATTCCATTAGTCATGAATAAATGCGGCGGGCGTAATCCGTTAAAAGATAATTACCAGCATGCCGATGCCACGGTATTGTTTAGTAAAGAAAACCAACAATGGTATTATGATAGTAAATATTATGATGACAATTCAATCTTTCTAATTCCAAATAGGGTGAGAGAATTAACTATACTCCCTGAGAACTTACAAAAAGAAAAAGCACATCCAGAGAAAACGACTTTCGTTCGTGTAAGTCGTCTTGGTGGTGCTTATGAAATGACCTTATTACAAACCTTTAACCTACTAGAAAAACTAAGTAAAAACATACAAGTAGAACTTTTTGTGATTGGAAGAATTACCAATGAGGAGCGTTTTCAAAAGCTAATGGCTAATGGTGAAAAGAAAAATTTTGATATATCATACATTACTGATGAAAGAGCAGCCAAGGGGTCTGATTTTTTATATTTAGCTGATTTTGTGATAGGTACAGGAAGAAGCTTTATGGAAGCGACATCCTTAGGTATTCCAAGTTTGACTCCTGCGCAAAACGCTGAAATACCAATTTTAGTCAACGCTACAAATGTTGAACAGTTTCTGGCGACCAATTTTTCTGAAAGAAATATAGCCGAAGATGGAGATGAGAAGAAAACACTAGCAACTATTCTTAAGCTTGTAACTGATGAGTCGATGTATGCCAAACAGCAAAAAGAAACAAAGGTCTTTTTTGAAGAATACTTTGGGACAAGTAAAATAAATCAAAAGTATATGGAGGTTTATGACTTTGCTTTAGAAACACCCGTGAAAAGAATAAACCTTCTAAGACAGAATTATTTATACCTTATTAAATTCATTTTAAAGGGAGTTTAAATCATGCAGTTTGAAAGACGCGATAAGGCATATTCGATTTTACTTAGTTTTTTTTCTCCTATTTTAGGCTTAGTATTTGGCTTGAAACGATTGGACAAAAAAGGAAAGCATCTCATGTTGGTAATATTTGGTCTATTTTATGGACTCCTATTAAACTATTCAGAAGGTGCTGATGCTGGAGCTTATGCTGAATTGGTGGAAACTTATTACACTCTAGGTTTATCTGAGTTTTTGGATAGATTAGTCGGTATTTTAACTTTCCAGCCCCCAAGTGACTCTCCTAAAGACTTGTATATTCATCTATTATGTGGCATTGCAGGAAGCATGTTTTCAAGTACAAGTCTTCTTTTTGCTTTGGTTGGAACGATCTATGGCTATTTTTATGGAAGTGCCCTGCTTAAAGTCATAAGTACTCCTAGAGATAGATTGCAAAAAATAGGGGTTTTATCATTTATGCTCATATTCCTTTTTGTTATCCATAGGAGTTTTGATAGCATGCAAACCATAAGATCCTGGACGGGAATGTGGGTGCTCTTTAATGGAGTCTTTAGCTATCACCAAACCAAACAAAAGAAGTATTTACTTTTAATATTATGCTCTCCTTTCTTTCATTTGATGTATGGGTTTATTGCATTACCAGCATTATTAGTGATAGGGTTTAAATTCTTACCTAAATATGTATTTATTAGTATTTATATCATTTCATTTGTGGCTAATGTTAACACATTACTTGTTGTGGATGCAGCTTCAGAAAATGATTTAATAGAACAGAAGCTTGGTTCTTACTATAGAATTGACAAATCAGGAGAGGGAATAGATCCTATTGCTGAAAGGCTTGAAGAATCTAGTGCAGGTTGGTATGCAAAATACGGGAGGACGACGGCTGTATATCTTGGTGCTAATGTCTTTATTGTCTTTTTAATATTAGCCAGGTATTACAGTAAAATTAAAATGAGAAGTGTTGAATATGGATTGATGTCAACGGCACTTTTGATGGCATCTCTGGCTAATTTCCTGAGTTTTGCCTATGCTCTATATAGCCGTACCATGGCAAATGCAACCGTTTATATTTTAGCAGTTATGGTTCTTTTAGCATTAAGAGGAGAATTTGAAACGTCTATTACGAGTAGATTTAAAAAGCTTGGTGCATGGACAGGTGTATTAATTTTTATACCTAAAATAGTACTATTTGCTTCAGTTTTTTTAATCCAGACAAGTTTATTACTATTTGTATTTCCGTTTATAAATTTTATTGATACAGATCTAAATGCATCAATTAGAGATCTTATTAATCTATTTATTTAGTTTTTATATGATCAAAAAAATAATTAAAAACTTAACCTATTTTCCTGGCTGGCGAACCAATCGCAAAATTATAGTCATTGAAAGTGACGATTGGGGAAGCATTCGTATGCCAAGCATAACAGCGGTCGAGAAATTAAAAGAAAAAGGCTTTGCAATAGAAAAATGTCGCTACATGCAAAACGATGCACTTGAGAGTAATGGCGATTTAGAGTCTTTGTTCGGTTTGCTTTATTCTCGTAAAAACAAACCGGTGATTACAGCTAATTTTTTAACTGCCAATCCTGATTTTGAACGTATCGAAGCAAATAAATTCAAAACTTATTATAATGAAAGCTTAGAAACGACTTTAGCAAAATATCCAAATCATGATAAAGTTAAGTCATTATGGCTTGAAGGTATGAATGCTGGTGTTTTTCAACCTCAATTGCACGGGCGAGAACACTTAAACATTAGCCGATGGATGACAGATTTACAAAACGAAAACAAAGAAACTCGTAAGGCCTTTCAATTAAAAACTTTTGGGGTGAGTGGGCACGTAGTAAAAGAAAAAAGAGGAAGCTATCAGGCAGCATTTGACCAAGGTTCATCCCAATATAAAGTTGAAACCAGTCAAATTATCAAAGATGCGGTTGAAGAATTTGAACGGCTGTTTAATTTTAAACCAAAAACATTTATAGCACCAAATTATATCTGGGGACAAGAAGTTGAAAAAATTACTTCTGAACTAGGCATTACTCATATTCAGGGCACAAATACACAGAGATTTCCTAGGATTGCAGGAGAACGGTTAAAGGTCAAACGTAATTTTTTAGGGCACAAAAATAAATACGATCAGAAATACTTAATCAGAAATTGTAAGTTTGAGCCATTTGGAAATCCAGATAAAGATTGGGTGAATCATGCTATGAGAGATATTTCCAGAGCTTTTATGTGGAAAAAGCCAGCTATAATTTCTACGCATCGGGTCAATTTTATAGGAAGTATTAATCCTGAAAACAAATCTAGAAACTTAAAACTATTTAAAAGTTTACTTGACGAAATTGAAAAAAAATGGCCAAATGTAGAATACATGTCATCCGACCAACTCGCTAAACTTATTTAATTTGAATATACTTATCACAGGTGATTTTTGTCCGATCAATAGAGCAGAAGATGCCCTCTTAGAAAACACTGTTTTTGACCTAAGTCTTGTAGATTTATTTCATAAAGTGGATCTTAATATCACCAATCTGGAATGTCCTTTAACTCACTTTGACAAAGCAATAAATAAATCGGGTCCTGCTCTTAAAGCAAATCCTAAGCTGGTAAAAGCTTTAAAGTCAAACTATTTCAACTTGGTGACTTTAGCCAATAATCACATCATGGATTACGGGAGTCAAGGGCTAAAAGATACACTGAAGATACTTGATCGCGAAAATATAAGTCATGTCGGGGCAGGAGAAATAAAAGATGAAAATGATGTATTTTATTATTCTCAGGGGGGAGTTAAAATAGCAGTTATTAACCTTTGCGAAAATGAATGGTCAACAATACCTCATAATGGGTACGCAGCCAATGGATTTTCAGAAATTGATGCGTTTTATAGCATTAACAAAGCAAAAGTTGAAGCCGATCAGATCATTGTAATACATCACGGCGGGCACGAAATGCATAACTTGCCAAGCCCTAGATTAAAAAAAACCTTAAGATTTTTTGTGGATTGCGGAGCGGATGTAGTCATCAACCACCATACCCATTGCATTAGTGTTAATGAAGTTTATCAAGATAAACCCATTTATTATTCACTAGGTAATTTTGTGTTTGATAACCCAAACTTTAAAAATTCAATATGGAATTACGGAATGATGGTGAAGTTATCCATCGATTCTGGTAAAATAAGTACACAAGAATTTTATTTTAAACAATTTGGAGAGCGAGCTAAAGTGGAGCGTATTGATAAAATTGAATTGCCAATTGATTTTGCAAAGTTGTACGATATTTTCCAGGACGATAAAAAACTAGAAGATCACTTTAAAGCTTTTATTAAAAGCAAAACAAGAATGTACAAAACTTATTTAGAACCCTTAAAATTTAAATATTACAATGCTTTAGTCAATAGGGGGATAGCCCCAAGTTTATGGCATCCAAAAAAACGCTTATTACTCAATAATTTGATGAGATGCGAATCTCATAGAGAAATACTTAAATCTATTTTATCCGATGAAACTAGCGATACACAACAGTAAAATAGGCTTTCACCCTCGCTGGATCGCTTATTGTGAGGAAAATAAAATTTCATATAAATTGGTTAACTGCCATGCAAACGATATCATCACACAATTACAAGATTGTGATGCTTTAATGTGGCATCACGGACAAAGCCATTCTAAAGATATTATTATTGCTAAACAAATTCTCTTTGCTTTGGAACACTCGGGTTTTAAAGTGTTTCCAAACTTTAAAACGGGGTGGCACTTTGATGATAAAGTTGGCCAAAAATATTTATTAGAAAGCATTGACGCCCCAATGGTAAAGTCTTATACTTTTTATAAAAAAAAGGAAGCCCTAAGTTGGGCGGAAACTACGACATTTCCAAAAGTTTTTAAGTTAAGAGGCGGTGCAGGATCTGCTAATGTAAAATTAGCTAAAACCAAAACACAGGCTGTTCAATTGATTAATCAGGCTTTTGGAAAAGGCTTTCGACAATACGACAAATGGCAAAAATTTAAAGATAGAATTTATAAATACAAATCGGGAAAATCATCTTTTTTTGATGTGATGAAAGCCCTAGCAAGGCTAAATATGGAACCAAGGTTTTCAAAAATCATTGGCTCAGAACTAGATTACGTGTATTTTCAGGATTTTATGCCCGATCAGGATTCTGATACGCGTATTATTGTTATTCAGAATAAGGCATTTGCTCTAAAGCGAATGGTGAGAAAAGGCGATTTTAGGGCTTCAGGTAGTGGAGAATTTTATTATGACCGTGAGTTGTTCGATGAACGTTGTATCGAAATTGCTATTAAAGTAAATGAAAAAATAAACTCTCAATGCATAGCCTTCGACTTTATATTTGATAATAAAGCTTTACCACTTATTGTTGAAATGAGTTATGGATTTTCTCCAGATCCTTACGACCAGTGTCCAGGCTTTTGGGATGAAAATCTAAATTGGCATGAAGGTCAATTTAATCCTTATGGTTGGATGGTAGATTATATACTAAAGCGAATTTAATTAGTTCTTTTAATTTAAGAATATTAAAGCACTTATTCTTCAATTCAGACTCTTCTCATTAAAAATTTTAGGGTCAATAGACTTAATTAAATTTTAATTTTAAGGAAACACTTAATGTTTATGACTTGATTCCGGCTGATGTAGTTGGAAGAATGGGATAAAATAAGTGAATTTATTTTAGACATTGCTACTGTAATTATATAAAATTGAAGTTTAATAAAACTAAATCACTGATATAAATGAAAACCTTTTTAAAAAGCATTAGTAATATCCATTATGATAAAGGTGATAACGTCATGATATTTTCTACACCTAGAAGTGGGTCAACTTGGTTGATGGAATTAATTAAAACTCAACCAGGATTTAAAGTTTGTAATGAACCCTTGAATATTAGAAATGCAAATATTGCCAGAGCTCTAGGTACTAGGAAATGGACTAATTTATACTCTGAAAATTTCACAGAAACTCAAAAAAATTATTTTCAGGAAATCCTCTCAAACAGACATTTATTTTTAAATGGTAGTCCAATTAGAAAATATTACCGTCCAATTAGCTCAAGAATTGTATTTAAGGTAATTAATGCAGGAGAATTAATTGTTAATGATATCGCTGAAGCATCAAAGAGTAAATTGGTTTATTTGATAAGACATCCAATTACAGTTTCTTTATCGAGAAAGCAATTACCACGTCTTGATGCTCTAACGGATGTATCTATTCTTAAAGAGTTTAATTCTGATGAAATAAATACTATTGAAAAATATAAGTATGATGATAATCATGTAATCAAAGCTGTATTATCATGGTGCATTCAAAATAAACTAGCATTAAATAGAGCTAATAAAAATTGGATCATTTTTACTTATGAGCAGTTGGTTGTAAATCCTGATCCAATAATTAAATTAATATCAGAGAAATTAGATTTTAAAAAAAGTGAACGAATTTATTCAAATTTAAAAACACCTTCTGCTGTAACAGTTCAATCTAATCCCGGTACTATGGATTTAATAAAACAGGCCAATGAATATGATATTATTAATAAATGGCGTAAACATGTAGATGGGAAAACAGTAGATACAATTCAAAGAATATTAAAAACTTTTGATTTAGACATTTATGATGCGGAGACTTCAATGCCTAAAAAATATGTAATCGAATAAATTTTCAAATTGCCTGTATCATTGACTAAGGCACCGGGGAGTATGGAACTTGTCATGTCTATTTTAATTAATGATTTTGCAAATAGAGAAAAGACAGAAGTTTCAGTACTACTTATTGGGAGATACAGAAGTGTATAGTTTGATTAGGTTGATAAATATTGAGTAAGATATTTTAAATAAAAATTAAACAATAGAAATAAAAAATGCTCTTTAACTCATTAGACTTTGCTATCTTTTTACCAATATTTTTTATTTTATATTGGTTTGTGACAGACAAAAGTTTAAGATCACAAAACCTGTTAATAGTACTAGCCAGTTACTTGTTTTATGGTTGGTGGGATTACCGATTTTTGGCACTTATTGTATTTAGCACAGTGCTAGATTACATTATTGGGTTGCAAATATGGAAAGTTAGGAACAATCCTGGTCGCGCCAAATTCTTTTATTTATTATTAAGTATAATAGTCAATATAGGGTTTCTTGGATTCTTTAAGTACTTCAATTTTTTTGTTGATAATTTCGTGTCAGCTTTTCGTTTTTTCGGATACGAATTGGGTTCAACCAGCTTAAATATCATTTTGCCCGTGGGCATCAGTTTTTACACCTTCCAAACCATGTCTTATACCATTGATATTTTTAAAGGAAAGCTCAAGCCGACTAAAAACTTTATAGGCTTCGCAGCTTTTGTGTCATTCTTCCCGCAATTGGTTGCCGGTCCTATTGAGCGAGCTTCAAACATGCTTCCACAAATTCTTACTAAAAGAAAGTTCAACCATAACCAAGCTTTAGAAGGTATGAGGCTTATTATGTGGGGCTTATTTAAAAAGGTAGTCATTGCAGATGCGTTAGCGCCCAGTGTAGATTTAATTTTTAGCGACTACACAACTTATCCCTCTCAAATACTGATTATGGGAGCAGTGTTTTTTGCATTTCAAATTTACTGCGATTTTAGTGGGTATTCAGATATCGCAAGAGGCTTGGCTAAGCTTCTTGGTTTAGAATTAATGGTTAATTTTGATTTCCCTTATTTTTCAAGAAGCATTGCAGAATTTTGGAGAAAATGGCATATTTCGTTATCTACTTGGTTTCGGGATTATTTATACATCCCTTTGGGTGGCTCTAGAGGAGGAGCAGGTAAAAGTTTAAGAAATGTATTTATTATCTTTTTAGTTTCTGGATTTTGGCATGGAGCCAATTGGACCTTTATAGCTTGGGGAGGTATTCATGCTTTACTGTTTGTGCCTTCTTTTATAACCAAAAATAATCGTAATCATTTAGAAGATGTAGCTCCCAAGAAATTGTTTTTGCCTGGCATGAGGGATACTCTACAGATATTGTATACGTTTACAATTGTCACCATAGCATGGGTGTTTTTTAGGGCTAGCTCGATTGGTACAGCTATAGACTATTTATATCAAATTTTTCAGTTTGATTTTTCAGCTTTTACCTTTTTAAATCCGTATGATAATCAAGTTTTATTTAAGGAATATATCTATTTAATAGGGCTAATTGTTTTAGAATATCTTTTTATTACTAAATTAATAAGTTTCTATTCTGTAAACAAAATGAGAGGCGTAATATTCGATTCTGTTTTATTTGTACTCATCATCATCAATACTCCAATAAGCGAATCACTTTCATTTATTTATTTTCAATTTTAATGAAGACTTTTTTAAAATATATAGCAATTTGGTTAATTATTTTAATTACACTTTCAGAGCTTACAATTAGAATATTTGACCTGGCGGCCAAAACTATGCCGACCCAAAATATAGATGGTAATTATTTATTAAAACCCGGAAAGAAAGGGTATTGGGTGCGTGGTGGTTTAGGTGAAGTCACAAATTATTATGAAATTAATGATCAGGGTTATAATAGTATTATTGATTATAGAGAATTAAATCCAGAAGATATTAATATTGCCCTTATTGGAGATTCTTACATTGAAGGATTTCAAACTGATGTAAGAAATTCTATTGGAAGAAAGTTAGAAAAAATCTTGGGACCAGGAGTACGAGTTCATGAATATGGCAGAGCGGGTTCAAATATTGTTGATTTTAGTATAGTTTATCATAAATATATTCAACCCAAAGTTTACGACTTTACCTTTATTTTGGCGACAGATGGAGATTTAAAACCAAAAAAACCCAGTAATATGGGTAAAGGAAACAATATTCACAAAAAAACAATCAATCGTCAGATATATGATAAAATCCATATATTAAGATATTTGAATATCAATCATGGTCTCGGGGTAAGTTTTAAAAAGTTAATAAATCAAGGACCAGAATCTATTGATAGAATTCACAAGGAGAAAGTTGTAGAAGTTACGAAAGAGGTTTTTCTAAATGAAATAAATGTAGAAGCCATTAAGGCTTTGCCTAAGTCAATTGTATTTTTGCATGAAGGGGATAAACTCAGTCACTTTTTTATGGAAAATTTTGATTTTGAATTTAAAAAAATAATACACCATAAACTACCAAAAGATCATGGTTTTGATGGACATTGGAATAAAAATGGCCGATACAATTGTGCAAAGGCTATGGCTGAATATATTAAAGAAAATAAAACTAATTTGTAATAAGAAACAATCCGTATTATTAAATCCTTAGCTATCGGCAAATCTTTGATCAATGGAAATAGAGTCATGGGAGATATATAAGCTAGGAGAATTACTTCTTTAAACATCAGGTAAATAATAATATATTTATAAAGTTTGTACCATGAAAAATAAATTTAAGTCAGAGCCTATTTTATATAAAATCTGGTTTTTTTTAAATAAGAAAAAACGGTCTCGTAATATTAAGTTGCCTCACAAATCCCACGACTATTATTTTGACGGTTATGCGAGGTCAGGAAATACTTTTATCAATGGATTTATAAAATATCTAAAACCGAATATTAATGGTACATCTCATTTGCATTGTATTGCACCACTGAAAATCGCATTCAAACAGAAAATACCAATAGTTATAGTGATCAGACAGCCATTTGATGTTATTGTATCAAATATTTTCAGAAAAAATAGTGATATTAATGAGGTTAGTGAAAAGTTAATTAATGAGATAAGCAAAGAATATATAACTTATTACGAATTTGTTTTAGCTAATAGAAAGGATTTGCAGATTATTAAATTTTCTGATTTTTTCAATGATGAATTTACCAGCTTTATAGGCATACTTAAATATTTAGACATTCATGATTTTAATAAAGATGACTTGAAAAAAAAGCTAGATAATTTTAATTTAAAAATGCAGGAAAAGGAAAGTAATAAAACAAATCAACTATCTTCCTTACCAAATAATAAGCGTAAAGAATTTAAAATTGAAATAAAAGATAGAATTCTAAATAACAAGAATTTTAGAGAGGCTAAAGATATATATAATAAGTTTTAATGAAGATCATTTTCCTCATCCCCTCATTACAATCTGGAGGTATGGAACGTGTCATGTCTCAGTTGTTACTCTATTTTTCAAAGCATTCAAAGTTTGAATTGCATCTTGTGCTTTACGGTATAAAACGGGATGTTTTTTATGAAGTACCAGATGAGGTTATTGTTCATAAACCTGGGTTTGAATTTAACAACAACCTGAGACTATGGTCAACGATAAAGACGCTTTTATATATTAGAAAAACACTTATAAAAATTCAACCCCATTCCATTCTTTCTTTTGGGGAGTTATGGAATAATTTTGTGTTATTGGCTTCCTTAGGTCTTTCATTGCCTGTTTATTTGTCAGACCGGTGTCAGCCTGATAAAAGTTTGGGGAAATTACATGATAACCTAAGACGGTTTTTGTATCCAAAAGCAAAAGGAGTCATTTGCCAAACCGAAACCGCAAAAGCTATCTATAAAAAGATGTTTACTCACGATAACTTTGTTGTGATTGGTAATCCTATTAAAACCATAGCATCAGGAAATAGTTTACCAAAAGAAAATATTGTACTTAGCGTCGGTCGGCTGATAGAAACAAAACATTATGATCAATTGATCCAGATGTTTGCAGAACTAAACCAAATGAATTGGAAGTTAGTCATTGTTGGCGGGGATGCTTTAAAGCAAAGCAATAAAGAAAAATTAGAAAAACTTATTCAGGATTTGGGTATGGAGAAAAAAATAGTGTTAGCAGGCAAGCAAAGCGATGTCGATCAGTATTATAATAAAAGCAAAATTTTTGCTTTTACTTCGAGTTCAGAAGGCTTTCCAAACGTAATAGGAGAAGCTATGACTGCTGGTTTGCCTGCCATTGCTTATGATTGTGTAGCTGGACCAAGTGATTTAATAGAAGATAAAAACACAGGTTTTTTGATACCACTTCATGACAAAATAACTTACAAGTTAAAGCTGAAAAAACTAATGGATGATGAAGATTTGAGACTACAAATGGGAGAAAAAGCTCAACAAAAAATAGAAAAGTATAGTTCAGAGGCTATTGGGCAGCAATTTTATAAAGCAATAATAGGTGCGAATACTCCAAATTAATTCTGTAGTAAACTCTGGTAGCACCGGACGTATTGCCGAGGAAATAGGGAATGTCCTTCTCGAGCATGGCCACGAAAGTTATATAGCCTATGGTAGAAGTCACCAGCCCAGTCAATCCAAACTAATCAAAATAGGCAATCAAAACGACATCTACCTTCATGGAGTGCAAAGCCTTTTATTTGATAAACATGGCTTAGGGTCAAAAAAAGCAACCAAAAACTTCCTCAAAGTCTTAGACGAAATACAGCCAGAAATCATAGGAATTCATAACCTTCATGGCTACTATATCAATTATCCATTATTATTCAATTACATCAAAGAAAGAAATATTCCAGTGACCTGGACCTTTCACGATTGCTGGCCGTTTACGGGACATTGTTCTTATTTTGAAAGTGTGGGATGCGAAAAATGGAAAACCCATTGTCAAAAATGCCCTCTGACGAGCAATTACCCTAAAGCTTATGTCGACAGGAGCTATTTAAACTTCATAGACAAACAAGAAACTTTTACTGGGGTACAAAAAATGAAAATTATTACACCCAGTCACTGGTTAGGGGGTTTAGTAAATCAATCTTTCCTAAAACCGTATTCGGTTGAGGTTATTCACAATGGGGTCGATCTCAATAGATATAAACCTCTAGATATTAATAAAAAAAGTGAAGGAAAGATAATTTTAGGCGTGGCAAGTACCTGGGATCTTAGAAAGGGCTTATTGGATTTTATAGAATTAAGAAAACTGTTGTCGCCTGCTTATGAAATTGTTTTAATAGGCCTAAGTCAAAAGCAAATTGATGCATTACCAAAAGGTATTTCAGGAATTAGACGAACAGAAAATGTAGAAGCTTTAGTAGAGTGGTATACTAAAGCAAGTGTTTTTGTCAACCCAACTTATGTGGATAACTTTCCAACCACCAATATCGAAGCATTAGCCAGTGGAACACCAGTGATTACTTACAATACAGGCGGAAGTCCTGAGGCTATCGATACAGAAACGGGGGAGGTTGTAAATAAAGGAGATGTTACCGGCATCGTTAAAGCCATAAAAAGCTTAGGTCTAAAAGATCAACATGAATTATCAAGTAAATGTGTTGATCGAGCAGAATTGCTTTATGATAAAAACCACAGATATTTGGATTATCTCAAGATATTTGAGAACATGATTAAATAAGTGTGTAGACCACGGAGTCACACAGAGTGAAAATATACCACAGAGTCACGGGGAGTGAAATATTATAAAATAAGTGTAGCTGCGTTCCCTTTAGGGATAGGGTAATCGCAGCGAAATAAAACAGCTAACCTTTGTTTTTGTTGACCCCAACCCTAAAGGGAGCAAAAACAAAAAACTAATTAATTTAATACTTAACAGTTGCCATCCACCCTTTAGGGCCGGGGTAAAGATGTCAAAACACTGTGGTAAAACATTTTAGTAAATTACGAATTATATAAAGTAAGTATAAATGCAATCAAACACCAAAATATACATAGCAGGACATCGAGGAATGGTAGGTTCTGCCATTTGGCGAGCATTAGAAGCAAAAGGCTATACCAATCTAATAGGTAAAAGCAGTAAGGAGTTAGATTTAAGAAATCAAAAGGCAGTTCAAGACTTCTTTAAAAAGGAACAACCGGAAGTGGTGATTGATGCCGCCGCACGAGTGGGTGGAATTTTAGCCAACCAGGATTATCCTTATACGTTTTTGATGGAGAACCTTCAAATTCAAAACAATTTGATCGATAGTGCTCTTAAATCTGATGCTGATAAATTCATCTTTTTAGGCTCTTCCTGTATTTATCCAAAACACGCCCCTCAACCTTTAAAAGAGGAGTATCTGCTCACCGATACTTTAGAGCCAACGAATGAGTGGTATGCCATTGCTAAAATAGCCGGAGTAAAAGCCTGTGAAGCTATACGCAAACAATATGGAAAGGATTTTGTAAGCCTGATGCCCACCAATCTCTACGGACCTCATGATAATTTTGATCTAAAAACTTCACACGTCCTTCCTGCCATGATCCGCAAATTCCACGAAGCCAAACTGAAAACAGCCAACGGTCAACAGACAACGGTCTCGTTATGGGGCTCAGGAACACCAAAACGGGAATTTTTACATGTAGACGATTTAGCGCAGGCCGTGGTCTATGCTGTAGAAAACCGACTAGAAGAACACCTTTACAATGTTGGAACAGGAACAGATCTAAGTATCAAAGAGCTTGCTGAGAAGATACAGTCGATTGTAGGACAAAAAGGTGAAATCCACTGGGACAGCTCAAAACCTGACGGTACACCTAGAAAACTGTTGGATGTGTCCAAACTTCATCAACAAGGCTGGCATCACCAAATCGACCTTGATCAGGGCATCCAAAAAACCTACGACTGGTTCTTAAAACATGAGGATGACTTCAAAGAAGTGAAACTAGACAGTTAGTATCGCATTGTCACTTCGAGTGTTTTTTTAATAAGCAATAGTGCATTGAAAAAATGTATCGAGAAGTAACATATTTAAGAGCATTAATTGAGTTCTCGATACAACTTGTCATAAAACATACAACATCACAGATGCTTTGTTTTAAAACAAGCCACTCGAACAGACAGTAGGATATTTTAATTTAAAATTTGTACCACAGAGACACACAGAGTGAAACACCGTGTTACACCCTGATTAACACCAAGAAACTCCGTGGTAAAAAAGACGCCATGCTACACAGTGAAAAACTCCAAGGTACACAGTGGTAAAACAATTAAAAAAATAAACAATAATGGAACACGACCAACGCCCCTGGGGAGCTTACTTTGTTTTAGAAGACCAACCCACACATAAAGTCAAACGCATTGAAGTGAAACCCGGAGAACGATTGTCTTATCAATATCACCACAAGCGCTCTGAGGTGTGGACCATCGTACAAGGAAAAGCCAGAGTCACTTTAAACGGTGCGGAGACCGACTATACAGCTGGTCAGGTGATACAAATTCCTTTAAAAGCGAAGCATCGTATCATGAATATAGGCCAAACAAAACTTATCTTTATCGAAGTACAATTAGGAACTTATTTTGGAGAAGACGATATCGTCCGCTTGGAAGATGACTACCAAAGGCAATAAATGAAATTAAAAAGATCAAAATGAAAACTGCATTAATCACTGGAATCACAGGACAGGATGGAGCGTATTTAGCCGAATTATTATTAAAAAAAGGCTATATGGTGCATGGCATCAAGCGAAGAGCGTCCTTACTCAATACCGACCGTATAGACCATTTGTATCAGGATCCTCATGCTAAAGATATTAGACTCAAATTACATTATGGAGATTTGACGGACTCCATGAATCTAACCCGCATTATTCAAGAAACGCAACCAGATGAGATTTATAACCTGGCGGCCATGTCGCACGTCAAAGTGAGTTTTGACATGCCGGAATACACAGCCAATGCTGATGGAGTCGGGACTTTAAGGATCTTAGAAGCAGTGCGTTTATTGGGGATGGAAAAAAAGACTAAAATATATCAGGCTTCGACTTCAGAGTTATATGGCTTGGTTCAGGCGGTTCCTCAATCTGAAACCACTCCGTTTTACCCGCGTTCCCCTTATGCTGTGGCCAAGCTATATGCCTATTGGATCACGGTAAATTATAGAGAAGCTTATGGGATGTATGCTTGTAATGGCATTTTATTCAATCATGAATCTCCCTTAAGGGGTGAAACCTTTGTCACTCGTAAAATTACCAGAGCAGTAGCAAGAATTGCCTTAGGGATGCAGAGCGAAATGTTTATGGGTAATCTGGATGCCAAAAGAGACTGGGGACATGCCAAAGATTATGTGGAAGGCATGTGGCGAATTCTGCAACAGGACGAGCCGGAAGATTACGTCTTAGCAACAGGTATCACCACGAAGGTGAGAGATTTTATCAAAATGGCGTTTTCAGAAGTTGGTATTCGTATTGCTTTTAAAGGCAAAGACGAAAACGAAGTGGGTTATTTTGACGGATTTGATACCGATGTTTTTGAAAAAGTATCTGGGATGTCGGTAAGTGATTCTAAATTGAAAAAAGGAGCTATTTTGGTCTCTATCGATCCTGAATACTTCAGACCCACCGAAGTTGATTTATTGATTGGAAATGCTAAAAAAGCTAAAGAAAAATTGGGCTGGGAGCCAAAATACAAATTAGATGGCCTTATACAGGAAATGGTGGCCTCAGATGTGACCTTGTTTAAAAGAGACTTGGAGCTCAAGAAAAGTGGCTACGCCATCTTAAAACAGGAAGAATAATGAGTGTAAAACTTAAGTTGGTCAACAACCTTAAAAACATCATTGGCAAGTCTGTTAAGGAAAAATACCTAATTATTGAAAGCGATGACTGGGGCAGTATTCGAATGCCTTCACTTGCAGCTTTAGAACGTTTAAAATCTAAAGGAGTTTCTCTTGAAAAGGGAGAAAGCAAGCGGTATAACCATTCAGATACTTTAGCGTCTAAGCAGGATTTTGAGCATCTGTACGAAACGCTTTCAAAGTTCAAAGATAAGGTGGGCAACTCACCTGTATTTACAGCGATAAGCGTAGTGGCTAATCCTGATTTTGATAAGATCAAAGCCAATGATTTTGAAAAATATGAGTACGAGGCCTTTCCAGAGACCTTAAAGCGTTATGGACAATCTGATGCTCTAGACATGTGGAAAGAAGGCATAGAAAAACATTTATTTTATCCCGAATTTCATGGCCGGGAACACCTGAACGCCAATGTTTGGCTTCGTGCATTGCAAGCTAATGATCAGCCAACACGATTGGCCTTTGAGGAAGGTTGCTGGGCGATTAAAACCCAAACGCCTTATAACATAAACTACCAGGCTGCTTTCGATGTTGAACTGAAAGAGGACATTGAAAAGCAAAAAGAAATTGTGAGTACAGGACTAGATCTATTTGAACAAATCCATGGCTACAAAGCAAAATTTATAGTTCCACCCAATGGGCCTTTTAATAATCAATTAGAAGAAGTGGCAGCTCAGAAAGGAGTGAAATATATAGGGGCAGCTAAAGTCCAAAAAGAGCCTCAAGGCGAAGGACAGTATAAAAATAGATATCATTGGCTTGGTCAAACCAACAGACACAGACAAACCTACCTTACTAGAAATGCATTTTTCGAACCTAATTCGCCGGAAAAAGACTGGCATAGCGACTGTCTCAACAATATTCACTATGCGTTCAAATGGAACAAGCCCGCAGTGATTAGTTCACATCGCACCAATTATATTGGAACATTAAACCCGAAGAACAGAGAGAATGGTTTAAAAGCTTTGGAGAAATTACTCACTGAAGTTTTAAAACGATGGCCAGATGTTAAGTTTGTAACTTCAACTCAGTTAGGAGAAATTATAAAAAATGAATAAAAAGTCTATTTTATTTATCAATCAAAGTTCAGGTTATTTGATGGTAGATATAATTAATGCACATGTGCCCTATTACGATGAAATCGTGCTTTTAACGGGATTTCTGAATCCACGGGAAGCGCCTCTTAATGCTAAAGTAAGGGTGAAAACAGGAATTACATACCAGCGTTCCAGCAGTATTAAAAGGCTATTGACTTGGTTTGTATTTTGGCTTCAATCACTTTACCTTATATTTTTTAAATATAGAAAGCACCAGTTATATTTTGTATCCAATCCACCATTAAACACATTTACAGCCAGGTGGCTTAAAAGGGATCTGGCTTTTCTGGTTTACGATATATACCCTGAAGCACTAGCTCAACACAATATCATCAGTAAAGAATCCTGGTTTTATAAGTATTGGGAAGCCTCCAATCAAAAATTGTATAAAAAAGCCAAGCATTTATTTACGCTGAGTCAAGGTATGGCATCAGCCATGAAGGTTCCAGAATCTGAAAATCACAAACTAAGGGTTGTGCCAGTATGGACCAATAATGATTTTTTTAAGGAGATACCTTCAAGTAAAAATAAATTTTTAAAGAAGCTAAAATTAAAGGATAAGTTTATTGTGAGTTATTCTGGTAATCTTGGAAAAACACATCCTGTTGAAAAAGTTTTTGAAATGGCAGAACAACTGGCACAAGATGATGATATTTTGTTTTTGATCATTGGGGAAGGTGATAAGAAATCGCAACTAGTGGCAAGACAAAAAGAGCGGCAGTTACCCAACTTGAAAATATTAGATTTCCAACCTACTGAATTATTTCCTCATGTGCTGGCGGCTGTAAATGTAGGAGTAGTGACTTTAGAATCGGATGCCGCAGATTTAAGTGTGCCTTCCAAAACCTTTAACCTCATGTCTGCTGCAAAGCCAATATTAAGTATTGCGAACAGGTCATCAGAACTCGCTCATATTATTAAAACCAATGCTATTGGAGAAAATTTTTCAGAAGATGAACTGAAAAAAATGTGTGATTTTATTTTAAAATTGAAAACCGATCCAGAAATTTATCAAAGCATGCAAAAACAATCTAAAAAGACAAGTTTAAAATATTCTTCAAAAAATGCCAAACAGATGATATTTGTGTAAATGATATACAGAAGATTAATCAAACCCCTAATAGATGCCTTAGCTGCATGCATTGGCTTACTGCTGTTAAGTCCATTCTTTATTTTAATCACCTTAGCCTTAAGTGCGAGCAATGCGGGGAAACCTTTCTTTTTTCAGGCCAGACCCGGAAAAAACGAACGGATTTTTAAAGTCATCAAATTCAAAACCATGAATGACAAAAAAGACAGAAAGGGAAATCTATTACCCGATGCACAGCGCTTAACGAGTCTTGGCAGATTCATTCGGAAAACGTCGCTAGATGAAATCCCACAATTGCTGAATGTACTGAAAGGCGATATGAGTTTGGTGGGCCCCCGGCCGTTGCTGGTAAAGTACTTGCCCTTATATACCGAAACCCAAAATAGAAGACACAAAGTGAAACCCGGTATCACGGGCTGGGCGCAAGTCAACGGTAGGAATGCGATCTCTTGGGAGGAGAAGTTCAAATACGACGTGTGGTATGTCGATCATCAAAGTTTCGGCTTAGATCTTAAAACCTTATTCAAAACCTTAAAAAAGGTGATCAAGTCAGAAGGCATCAATACGCAAGGTCAAGCGACGACTAAGCCATTTACAGGGTCGGAAGTTTAGTAGTCGTTGGCATTCGCCAACGGGTTGAGTCAGTAACTGGCGTTGCTTGTTTAGTCGTTTGCTATCGCAAACTGTTTAGACACAGCTTCGCTGTTGGTTTAGAGGTTGAAAGCTAACTAAACTAGTGAGCTTGCTCACTCTAAACAGAAGACGAAGTCTTCTACTAAACTGGCAGCTTGCTGCCCTAAACCAGCAAACGTGTTTGCATCTAAACAGGGAGCTGGCGACCAACTCAACTGGCAGCTTGCTGCCCTAAACTGTTGAGCCTGCACACCCTAAACTCAATTAGAAATGAAATCTTACAGCTTCGAAAACCTCAAAGTCTGGCAGAAATCCAAACAATGGATTGTTCATATTTACGACATAACAGATGATTTTCCAGCTGAAGAAGGGTATGGATTAACTTCTCAATTAAGGAGAGCCAGTGTTTCGATAAGTTCTAACATAGCCGAAGGAAGCTCAAGAAAAACTCCAAAAGATCAAAACCGATTCTATGTCATGGCTTATAGTTCAGGCATTGAAGTCTTAAATCAACTTTTAATTGCTGAAGCACTTAATTATGTATCAAACGAACAAATACAAAAAAGCCGGATAAAAATCAGCGAAATATTAGCGATGTTGGACGCACTGACAAAAAGTTTAAAATTGTAGTTTTGTGATGGCTAGCGCCAACGGGTTGATTCAGCAACTAGCGTTGCTTGTTTAGTCGTTTGCTATCGCAAACTGTTTAGACACAGCTCCGCTGTTGGTTTAGGAGTTGAAAGCTAACTAAACTAGTGAGCTTGCTCACTCTAAACAGAGGACGAAGTCCTCAACTCAACTGGCAGCTTGCTGCCCTAAACTGGTGAGCTTGCTCACCCTAAACTCATATAAATGGAACAAAAATTCTTAAACCTCATCAAAGAAGCCCTGGAAGTCGATTCTATCGAAGTTAAATTCGAAGACCTACTAGCCGATTTCGATGCCTGGGACTCCATGGCTCGACTCTCCTTAATCGCCTTACTCGACGAGCAGTTCGAAGTCGAAGTTGCCGATGCCGAATTTGACAAGACCGAAACTGTGAAAGACCTATTTAACCTGGTGAAAAGCAGAGTGAAGTAATGGCAGAACTGAGTTTTGAAAATATCGGTATCTCCGCTATGGCAGGGGCAGTCCCCAAGCAAATCATCAAAAACAGAGACTACACGGCTCATTTTGACGAAGCTCTAGTTAAGGATATCATAGATAAAACCGGAGTCGAAGAACGGCGTTTTGCCAGCGAGGGACAAACCGCTTCTGACTTGTGTTTTGCGGCCGCAGAACAATTGTTTGAAGATAATCAGATCGACAAATCTGAAGTTGATATTTTACTATTTGTTTCTCAAACTCCAGATTACAGAATGCCTGCAACAAGTGTGACATTGCAACACCGTTTGGGTCTATCAAAATCTACCGCGGCCTTTGATATCAGCTTGGGCTGTTCAGGATTCGTTTACGGAATTTCGGTAGCTTATGCTTACGCCAATATGCCCGGTATTCGAAAAGTTTTGTTGCTGGATGGAGAAACCCGCTCCAAAGTCTACCATCCCAAAGACCGTAAAACAGGTTTTATTTTTGGCGATGCCGGGGTGGCCGCGATTATCGAGAAACAGGAAGTGGGTCATAGTTTTTTCTCTTTAAATTCTGATGGCTCAAAATCCGATTTGATTAAAATTGACGCAGGAGGCTATAGAAATCCGAGTAATGAAGAATCCATCAAAGAAAAAGTGGTAGATGAACACGGCAATATAAGAACCGATGAACATGGGTACATGAATGGAGCAGACGTTTTTAACTTTGTGCTCAGGGAAATTCCTAAAAACATCAGGCAGACCTTAAGTTTAGCGAATACATCTATGGAAGAGCTTGATTTTTATGTGTTTCACCAGGCCAACAAATTCATGAATGATTATCTGGCCAAAAAACTAAAATTAGACAGCTCCAAAGTCCCTTCTACCATTCAAAAATACGGAAACACCTCATCGGTTTCCATTCCAATCACCATAGTCGACCAGTTGAAAGGTCAACTCCACAGCCCTAAGAAACTATTGCTCTGTGGCTTTGGCGTTGGCATGTCCTGGGCAACAGCTGTCATTCCCACCAATCAAATCAACATATCAGACATCGTTGAAGTTTAAGCGTTGGCTAACGCCAATTGGGTGAGTCCCTCAATAATCCATATCTTGTAATCCTGAACCCATCCCTTGTCATGCTGAATCCATCCCTTGTCATCCTGAACTTGCTTCAGGATCTAACACCTCACTGTCATGCTCAGCCAAGTCTTATCTTCTTAAACCAATTCTTGTCATCCTGAACTTGTTTCAGGATCTAATCCCAAACTATCTAGCAACAAATCACAATACTCTAGTTCAACGGTTGGTATTAAACTTCGCTACCGACTCAGAAGCAAAGTACATTCAAAAACTCTTGCATTAATAAAGTAAACTTGTTTACTTCGTATTCATCTATTAGTTTGCTACTTTAAACCAGCGAACTCGTTCGCAACTCAACTGGCAACTCGTTGCCTTAGACTAGTGAGCTTGCTCACTCTAAACTTTAAAAAATGAAAAAAATAATCATCGTTGGCTCCGGCGGCCACGCAGCAGAACTCAGAGACTATATCAATCATAATAATGAAGCCCGACCAGAGGATCAACTGGAAGTAGTGGGATTTATTGATGATGACGAATCTACCTTTAAACATTATGCCTTTTCAGAACCATTTTTAGGCAGTATCAAAGACCATAAAGTGAATAAAGAAGTGAGCTATTTAATGGGTATAGCTAATCTAGACTTCAGAAAAGAAATCATTGAGAAACTGAAAAAGGAAGGAGCTCAATTCATAGGATTAATTCATCCCACAGCCATTATTTCTCGATCTTCTGAAATTCATCCGACTACTGTTATCTCTCATAATGCCTCAGTTGGAGCGAAAGCTAAAATAGGCGCTTTCAATATGCTAAATTCCAGATGTACCATAGGTCACGATTCTGTTATTGGCGATTATAATTTTATCAGTCCCCAAGTGGCGATCTCTGGACATACTAAAATCGGAAACGGAAACCTGATTGGCACCAACGCTTGCACCATTCCTGGGATGACCATTGGGAACAACAACAAAATCGCAGCAGGTATGATCATTTACAAACCTGTCGAAGACAATAGCACAGCACTCTTCAGACATAAAGAACGCCTGATTATCAAAAAAGAAGAATAAATATTTCTAAAACTTCTCACGTCAAACCCTTAAGGTTCCCAAGCTTTAAGGGTTTTTAATTTCAATGGCATGACTAAATTTAGTATCGGTGGCTGAGTGTCAGCCAAAGGCGGATGTATCGAAGCCACAAGGCATAAGTTAACCTTCGAGTACACCACGAAGAACTGTCAACAGAGAACTAAAAACTGTTTTAAAGACCCTTTGACTCTTAGACCCAAGACTATTTGACTATACCATTATACGAATACACGAATTCCCCCCTCAACTGTCGGGTACTGAAATAAGTTGACCGTTTTACGGAGTTTTAAACAACTCAGTATTATGGTAAAACCAGAAGATTATTCTAAAGAAAGTTCTCAACGAATAAATCGTTATTTTAGTGAAAGCTTT
>Ga0136601_1000211_pt1 | contig 28699 bp, 37 predicted proteins | sample AntRauMFilla2699_FD_181020 | JGI IMG/M metagenome (GOLD analysis project Ga0136601, IMG submission 181020) | Saline lake microbial communities from Rauer Islands, Antarctica - Metagenome Filla 2 #699 | ecosystem: Environmental > Aquatic > Non-marine Saline and Alkaline > Saline | place...
TGGATTATCCACATTTTGAACTAGTGTTAGAGGATGTTTAATGGAAAGGTTAAGTTTCAAACGCTATTTCGAATCTAAGAAAAAATTATTGGAAGCATGTGAAAGTGTTCCTAGAATTAGAAATGAATATAAAGTAACGAAGTATTGTAAATTTCCAGTATTTGAATCATTAGATGATGATTCCAAATCATATGTAGCTTTCAAAGCTAGGGATAGAATTGAAGTACTTTGGGAAAAGAGTGATCAAGATGATAATTATCCAGTTGCTAGGTACATTGTCTTATTATCTGAAGATGGTCAGAAGGTATATCCATGTTGGAATAATAAGAAGATTCATAGCTGGATTGAAAATAGTACGATAGAAGTATAATGAACGAACAAATAGCGAAATCAATTGATGATTGGAATGTTTGCCCTTATGAAGATAATATCTATGAATTTTTCAAATCATTCACCCATTGTACAGAGATGTATTTAAAAATCCCATCAACAAAATTAGACACTAAAGTAATAGTGTCAATTATATCTGATTTACGAGAATATCTTAACCCCCATTCAAATAGGAACCTACATCATTTTACCGATATCATATGTGACTCTATACTTTTAGAGTATAAGAATCGTGATATTGAATGTATGGATGAATTAAAGAAATATATTGCAGAATGTGAAGAACGGGTTTTTTTAAAGCTTTAGTTGTCATTGATAAATACCTCTATACATATAAAGGTTAATATATAATGGCATTATACGATAAATTTGCTGACTCACCAAATAGACTAAAACTTGAAGCTCAAGAGATAACCGTTAAGATGGTTAGAAATGGTGATGGTACTGCAACTATTAAATGGAATATCCCCAACATTGCTGGTTGTAATGTTGACGACTTAATTTATGATGGTATTATCATAACAGTCAGTAGTAAACCTGCCAACTATATAACCACATCACCCCAAAGTGGCACCTATTATGAGGCTGATCCAACTTTCGACACTGATATGCACTCTGGTGATAATATCAATGTTGCTTTAGTCGTTGGTGCATTCTATCATGATCGTGAAACAGTGTCAGTAACAGTTAGTGATGTTGTAGATAAAACACCATATTATGTTTCTGCATATGCGGTAGACGCACAAGGTAATTACTTCCGAGAAGGAGTTCACGCATATAGTATTCCAACTGGTCAGGCTGAAACTAATGTTGCAGGTGCTGCAACTCCAGCATTCCATGATATACAAATAGATACACCTGAAGGTATAACAGTAAAAGAACCAACTGGTCTTAATGTTGGAACTAATTATAAACTTACGTTATATATCAATGGTGCTTGTTATGAATTAACTGGTCTGGCTGGAAGTAAAATGCAAACATATGAAGATATGGCAGCATTGCTTAATATAGAAATGAAAAAACTGGTAGACTCTACTAAAGGTGTAGAGTTTCCAAACACTGGTAACTATTTTGTTAAGGTTGAAGATGAAGAAGTATATGTATGGGATGGCACCCAAAATGTATTACAGGATGCTGTATTCTTAGACTTTGATCCATCAACACCAATACTCGGAACATACTGGAATAAACCATCAACATCGGTTTTAAAAATTAGAGAATCATTTGGTTGGACTACAGTATCTAATATAATCGAATACGCAACTGACCCATCGGTACCATCTGATGGTGCAGTATGGTTAAATAAAGCATTTGAAAGTTCAGGTGACTTAGATGTTTCTAATACATTAGCATGGTCTTGGGAAGTATCAACATGGTGTAAGAAGCCACTCTTTGTACAAACACGTAATCCATTACTGGCACCAGTATTAGACAGTTCAACATATTGGTATGATGAAGTTAATGGAATTGTATTCAATCGTGATATCACATTATCTACATGGAGTGAAGTTGATCCTATTGTATGGGATACTAATCCAAATAGTATAGTAGATGGTAACTTTTGGTACAATACAGAATTGGAAAAGGTATTTAATAGAATCTCATCAGAGTGGCAAGAAGCTACTAATATTAGATATGAAGAACGAAATGCTTCTGGTGAGTTAGATAATCCAACGGCAAATCATTATTGGTTTATACCATCTGAGCAGTTATTATTTCAGAGAAATTCTGACAACGATGCATGGACTTCCATAAATGTAATAATAGCAGCAAGTGATCCAACAGATCGTGCTAGCTGTGATCTATGGTGGAACGTATCTACAGGAATAGACACAATATTTAAATGGGATGCAGTTAATAATGAATGGGACAGCGTTTCAGATTTCTTTCAATCAGAAATAGACCCTGCATTACCATCAACATTAGAGTCTGGTGCATTGTGGTATAATCCTACTACTGATGTATTGCAGAGAATTACTGGAATTAACTGTACTGATGTTATACCAATATGTAGCCAATATGATCCTACAAACCTGCCAGTGGGTGTGGTGTGGAAAAATACTACTAGTGGTGAATGGTATGTATGGGATGGTTCTACATTTACAATAATTGATGTAATTAATAGTGAAATAGACCCATTTGACATTACAGATGGTATTCACTGGTATGACACCAATACTGACGTTTTATATCTTCGTGATTCAGGTGCATGGGTTGAGAAAGATTTTTCATTAACATCATTAGCTCCAAGTGTGGATGAATATTTCTTCAACACATTTGAGGATGAACTTTACAAGTGGAATGGTTCAGCATGGCTTGAGGATTGTGGATTGGCAAAAGTAACATTACATTTTAACCGTAACGTATGTACGGATGACTTACCTGATGTTAATACTGATTTATTTTCACCATTTAATGATTTTGATCGTTTTGGTAGAGATATATTGCGTTTTGAAACATGCGGAATAGGTTGTGAACAGAGAATAGAATTTGATCGTAAAGGCAATGGTGTTTTTTCATATCTAAGAAATAGTATTATACACTTCACACCAATAACAGGTAAGAGTGTAAATGAGGCTGGACCAAGTTATTCTGAACTTGGTGTTGGTGATGACGGTACACCAGATGAAAGAAGGGCACTACAAGATCAGATTCGCATTGCTCTTGGGTCTGTTGGCACAACAGTAGAATTAACCAAACAACAGTTAGACGAATGCATCAATAATGCATTGTTGATGGTAAGAAAATATTCGAGTTATTCATATGAACATGTACTATTCTTTATGGATGTATTTCCAAATCAGCAACGATATGAATTAGTTAATAAATGTGTAGGGTTTAACAAGATCACAAACATTAATGCATGTCATAGAATGAGAACAGGATTCTTAGGTGCTTCACAAGGGTCATTTGGCGGATATGATGTTTATGGTTATGCAGCATTACAACAACTTTACTCAGGTAATTCTTTTGATTTACTTTCATATCATTTAACATCTTCATATATTGAGGAATTGCGTAACATATTTGCAGATCATTTGGTATATACATTTTATGAAGATACCAGAATACTTAATTTTCATCAAGTGTTTTATAATAATGAACGTATATTATTGGATGCATTTATTGAAGTTCCAGAACAACGTTTAATTACAAATAGACACTTAGCAATGTGGATTAAGAAATGGGCTATTGCTGAAGCTAAAATGATACTATCACAAGTTCGTGGTAAGTTTCAAACTCTACCGGGTCCAAATGGTTCAACAACTCTTAACTCTCAAGAACTTATTACACAGGCTGAGAATGAAAAGTCAGAATTGACCATTGAGCTACAGGATAGATCAATGCAAGATCATAACAGTGATGCATCATCACAGATATTAATAGGATAATATGAGTATAACATCACAACTAGAATCACTACTTGATAGTGGAAACTGTCCAGTTGACGGTGATGGTAATTATTTACCACCACCTGATGATGACGTAGTTTCAAAATTATGTAACACGCTAAATCCAGCATTACATTGTAAGAATGAGCAGTCTAATCCAGCATGGGAACTAACTGATGCTGTTGATGACTCTTGCTTATTTGATTCCTATGTGAGTGAAGTTATAACAATTGGTGGAGCTATAATCAATGTGCACAAGTTATTGGGTGTTCACGAACAAGGTAAACTGCAAGACTTAACTGGTAATGGTGCACCTATATCAAATGGGGACCACCCTAATTTCCCAACAGCAAATGCATTTGATTTATTAAAAACACAATGGCGATCACTGCAAGTCGGTTCAGCAATTAATACGGCATACATTGGTTATGATTTTGGTGAAATATTATTAGATAATGGTAGACGTAGATATGGTGTTGAAACATTTGTTAAGGCGGATGTAGCATCAATGAAAATACGTCAAGGTTGTAGGTCTGAAAATCGTGTCACACGGGCGAGAATAGAGCGTTCTAGTGACGGTGTTAAATGGTATGGTGTTCAGGTAGTTGATCTTCCTGATTGTGATGGTACAGTGCAAATAAACTTCAAGAGAAGTGTACCCTCTAGATACTGGCGTTTGCGTCCAGTTATATTCAACGGTGGTATAGATGACGCATGGGAAATACAAGCATTACAATTGCTTGATTTTGAATCTACTAAGGTAAGTAATATTCAAGATAAAATCTTTATGGAAAATAGGGATAGACATTATGATGTGAATCCTGTTAGAATGAAAGCTTCATATCAACCTATTGATGTTCAGGCAAACCAAAGTAAGTGGGGATTTAATGGACTTGTAAGTAGTGATGCATGGATAATAGAAGTAAGTTTTTCATCAACAGTTGGCTCATTGGGTAGACCATTCGTTATTGGTGATATTTTACAGCTTCCAGCAGAGACACAATTTAGTGCAAGTTTGAAAGCTGTATTGCGATTTGTTGAAGTTACCGACGTTGCATGGAGTATTAACAGTTACACACCTAACTGGATACCAACTATGCAGAGATTAATATGCCGTCCTATGATGGCATCACAGGAAACACAAGATATTGCAGGTAAACTAACACCAGATATAGATGAAAACGGTGTATCTGATATTAATGATGGTAATAACGATAAGAAATATCAAGACTTGTCTGATATAACCCAAAGTATACAAGCTGAACATAATACCAATGTACCAGAACGTGGTATTGATTATGCTGATCTAGGTGATGTACCAGAATCATTCTATGAATTTGCAAGTGAAAATGGAAGTGTTGATGTTGCAAGAAAGATAGATCGTCAACGTGCCCAGTTTGGAATTGATGCAATGCCACCAAATGGTGAATCTTATACTGAAGGTGATGAATTCCCAGCAAAGCCATCTGATGGTGATTATCACAGACTGACATATACATCTATACGTTCTGGAATACCAGCAAGGCTTCATAGATTTTCATCTGCAAAGACCCGTTGGATATATCTGGAGACAGATAGACGAGCGGCTATAAAGAACGCAAAACCTCGGGTAAATGAAAAATTAGACCCTAATCAGTCAACGGTGACATCACCTACTGATAAGGATGCCTTTTATAACAACGATAACTAATAATTGATTCACTAAAAAGTTTATGATATAATGTCTGATCCATGAGTAATTCAAACTATTCATGGTATGTCATGTATGGTCATTATCATTTACAGGTGACCAAAGTGTGGTATAATGTGTCAATTAAGAGGAATTGAATGTCAACATCTAATAAGAAAAAACAACGTTTGATGATCCAAGATATTGTTTCGTCACCAGCAATTTACACAAATACTGCTAGTATTTTAAAACCAGACTATTTTTCTGAAATGTATCAACCCGTTGTGGAATTTATTCATAACTATTATATTAAGTATAATGCAATTCCACAGATTGATCAATTGAATGTAGAATTTGATATTGATTTTGAGGTAACTTCTAAAATAACTCGTGATCGTGTGGATTCTACATCAGATATGGTTGAGAAGTTTTGTCGAGAATCGGCAGTTAAACTCGCAATCAATGACTCACTTCAGGATATTGAAGATGATAACATGAGTGCAGTGTTAGAACGTGTTACAGAAGCTACACGTGTGGCTCTTAGAAAGGATTTAGGTCTAAACGTATATGATGCACCAGAAGAACGATTAAACGCTCTTGTGGAAACATTTAGACCTATTCCAACGGGGATAGCAGGCATAGACATACCATTAGATGGTGGATTAGTAAGAAAACAATTTACATTATTTTCTGCTAATTCTGGTGGTGGTAAATCACTGATGTTGGCTAATATTGGTCGTAATATTGCATTACAGGGTTATCATGTACTATACATTTCATTAGAACTTGTACCTGAAATGGTGTTTTTACGTCTAGCATCTATCATATCAGGGTTTGACGCATCAAAGTGGAGATATAATATTCATGAAATTGCAAAGAAAATAACAGATGAATATTATAATATTAGTGGTGGGTCATACCAACTTATACGATTACCACAACACTCAACAGCCGCAGACATAAATTCATATTTAGCCGACTATGAAATGGAATACGAGCGTGTTCCTGATATTATATGTTTGGATTATCTTGACCTTATGGACCCTATGGGTGGTGTTAAGAATTATAGTATATTTGATCAAGATAAACGTAAATCTGAAGAAGTTGTGGAGATTTTTCATAACTATGATGCAATGGGTGTTTCTGCATCTCAACAAAATCGTGATGCATTGAGAATGGCAAATCCTGATCAGGGTGTTATTGCTGGTGGTATTTCTAAAGTTAACACGGTTGATAATTATATATCATTATACATGGATAAAATAATGAGAATGGAGGGCGTCATGAACGCATCATTCTTAAAAACCAGATCGAGTAAGGGAGTAGGGCATACTTCAGAACTAGCATTTAACCCCAATAATTTAAGAATATCCGATCCACATGGTGGTGGTCAAACTAGTGTTATGCCTAGTAAACGGAAGATATCATTTGATCCTGACCTAAGTGAAGTTGAAGGTTTAACTGGACTTGATGATACAAAAAAAGAAACAGATGAAAATTTGTTTACTGAGAGTCTTTTTGATGACACTGAAACCACTCAAGAGTTAAACAGTATGCTTGAGAATAATGAAGTTGATGAGAAAAGTGTTGATGAATTAATGAGTGTAATGAGTGACATTACAGGGAATGAATAAACAATGCAAGAAGATATAGTTAATAAAATTAGAGTTAAAGATAGCAATGGAAAAGAACGAATATTATATCGTGCAGAATTATTAGATGATCCTATAATAGCTAAAAATATAGCATCTGTAGAAAATTTAGTGCATCAAATCAACCAGTTAGAGACTGATCTTGATATTATGTTATGTGCGAAGGAATCCATGCTGAAAAGATTTAGTGATAGTGTTAATGCATATGTAAATAAAACTGATGAGGTAAACGAAGATGAATAATAGTGAAGATACATTAAGCAAATTGAAGGAATATATAGCATATATCAATATTAAATTTGATAATATACTGACATTTGAAGCGTGGCAAGAACATCAATACTCTGAAAGTGGATGTGATGATATCAAGTATAAATCAGGTGAGATTAGTGATATTATGGATGAAGCATTAGGTGGGATTGATGAGTTATTGCTTGAATCTTCTGATCAAATGAATTAAATATGTATAAATAGCCTAATAGAGGTGTATATACATGAGCGGTAAGAAAATAACAAAGACTATAGATCACCCGATGGAAGAGTTTCTTGATATTGAATCTGGAACCACTGAAGTTGAAGTATATCAGCGTGAAGGTGAAATTATAAAATCTGAGGATTATGATGAGAAAGATTCTGAAATCGATGAACAATATCAAGAAATATATGATAGTGCGATGGAAGGGTATGATTTATTATCGGAAGAAATAGATAAAGTTGAGGGTAAATATAAAGCCCGAATTGGTGAAGTTTCTGTTCAGCATCTAAATGTTGCATTAAATGCCGCATCACATAAGGCTAAAATGAAACAACACAAGGATAAACTTGAGTCAAAAGATAAAACACCATCAACTGTTACTAATCATAATACTTTGGTAGTTAGTGACCGTGATGCCCTAATGGATCAACTTAGAAAGGGAATTCTAGACGATAAAAGGGCAAAAGATGAAGATGTATAATACCGATAGGGAATTTGAATTACATAGATTTGATGGTTCAACAACTGGTATCGTCGAGATGGATAATTGGGTTAATACTGGAACTTGGATTTATCAACACGTTCGCACTCGTGACTGTGGTAGGGAATATATATTACGAACATTTAATAAGAAAATGATTGCAACCGCAGGTGATTATATTATTTGCTGTGATGGTGTTTGGTTTGTAATGGAAGAAGATGTAACTAAACTATTTTTTGAAACGGAATAAAATGATAATAACAGAGAGTAACAATCAAGTATCAAAGGAATTGTTAGATCATGCAGCAGCATTATCTCTAGCGAACACAATATGTTGTGCATTTCTATTAAACACACAAACACGTACAATCACATCTGACCACTTTTTTACAATATGGGAAGATTATATTGTTGATAATGGGAATGTAATAAACTTTGATACCATTTTAGATGATGGTACCGAAGACCAAATAACACTAATCCCAAATAAAAATTCCGATGTTATAGATTTCTTTCAAGAAAAAATATCATATGGTGAAGAGCATAGTATGCTTGTTAACAATACATTAGGTTATGTAAATGATTCAAGTAAAATTCAAAATATCTTAGATTTAATTACGAATAATGGTGACCTTAATAGAATATGCATTGAAGTTGAGAAAAATTCGAATAATTACGTCGTACTCTTACACTTGCAGAATAGTTACGGTGTAAGAGAGTATACATTTACACCTGTTTATGAACACATTCCTAAAACATATGGCATTGGGAAGAAAGAATTAGATACTGATTATGGGTATAATGTTCATCGTGATGTTATATTAACTATATTTAACATTGACATTGGTACTGATAATACGATATACTATAGCACAGCAAACAATAATAATAATCCCACCGTGGATACAATCGAAGTTGCGACTAGAAATTTATATGGAGATGTATGTCGCAGAATAAATGATATATTCGATGGAAGCCACACCTATGCCACAAATGATTTTAGATATGAATTGTTATGTAGATTGCTTAAAACATGCTATGGACTTGAAACTACTAATCTGAATACCTGTTTATTTATTAAGGGTGATGTATACACAGATTTTGATTTTGAATCATTAGTTAATAGTATATCTAATTGCAAATTAGTAGCTAGATGTCCAGAACATACAAATCCAGCCATAAAATTAATGGATGGTGATAATGATGAAATTTTTAAACTTAGATTTAAAAAAGAAACTTATGATAGTAATAAAACTGGACACAGGTATAAGATTTATTTAATGCCGAACAAAATAACAAAATATTTTAATTAAAGGGAAGCATATGACAGTAAACCGAGATAAGCAAAATATAGAATTTATTGCAAAGTATAGAGCAGCAATAGAATCTAAACTTAGTAGAGAAGAATTTGCAGAGTATATGGATGTTTTGCCAAGAAGTGTTATTAAGCGCAGACTTCTTATAGAAAAAAATACTGGCATGAGACTTAAAATATTAGAAACTGATCCAACCTTTAATGGTGGTATTGATCCAGATAAATTAGTTAAATTCGAGTTACTATACGAAAAGTATCTAGTTAAAGAAGCAGGCCCATCTAATATTGATATTAGTTCCCCTAACAAGAAACAGGTATTTGTTTATACCGCAGCCCAAAATGCAACACCAATTCATGAAAACTTTTGGGCAACCTTACTAAAATATAAAGAAATCAGAAATGCTGAACTTGGTGTTATACCATACCGTTATAAAAATCCGAATTCAATTTGGACTGACAAAAAACATGATTGGTGGTTTACTGGACTAGGGGAATATCTAGTAACCGATCAAACTAAAGTATGTAAGGGTCTTAATGTTTTAGCACAAATCAAAATAACCCCAACTGCAACAACGCCATTATCAGGCTTTGAAGCGTTCACAGGATCAGATTCTGGTATATTTGGGCATCCCAAAGTACAACTTAAAACTATTGCAACACCTAATAAAAAGATGCCTAAAATTCAAGTAACTACTGGTGCATGTACAATAGAAAACTATACGGATTCCAAGGCTGGACATAAGGGAAGATTCCATCATAGTTGCAGTGCATTGATTGTTGAAATTGATGATGATAAGTTCCACATACGTCATGTTCATGCGGCTGATGATGGTTCATTCTATGATTTGGAATATCATTACACACCACATGGTCGTACTAAGTATGGTAGAGTAGCAGCATTTATATCAGGTGATCTACATGCTGAGTTCATAGATACTGATGTTGAAAATGCAACATTTAAGGGTGATGATTCCATTGTTGGAGTCTTACGCCCAGAAGTAATGGTATACCAAGATGCTGATGATTTTTATCGTCGTAATCACCATCATAGAGGCAATGATATTATAGCATATGGTAAACACCATTTTGGTCGCAATAATGTTGAAGAGGGATTACAAATAACCGCAGACTTTATTGATAAGTATACTAGACCTGATACTTTAAACCTAGTTACTGCTGCAAATCATAATGAGGCTTTTGATAGATGGTTATTGGAGAATGATCCTAAGTATGATCCCGAGAATTCACTGTTTTTCTATTATATGAAGTATATGCAGATGAAAAATATTAAACCTACTGCAACTGGATTTAAAACCTTCTCAGCATTTGAGTTTTGGTGTAAAAATCCAATGCCAGAAGGTAAACCGGGTCTTAAATCTGTTGAACAAACTAAGTTTTTACAACGTGATGAAAGCTTCATGGTTGCTGATGTTGAGATTGGATTTCATGGTGATGAGCGAATTAATGGTGGTGGTGGTGGATTAGCCGCATTCTCAAAGATAGGCCCGAAAGTTGTTATTGGCCATTCACATAGTCCGGGTATTATTGAAGGTGCTTATCAAACTGGATTAAGTGCTAGGCTAGATTTGGAATATCAGAGGGGTCCATCTAGCTGGTTACACACACACTGTTTAGTTTATCCTGACGGATCAAGAACATTGATTAACGTTATTAATGGTGAATGGCGAGCAAGTTATTATGATAGGGAATATGAGATTTCCAAGTAATATATACGGGGGTAGTGAAAACTTATCAATTGCAGAATATATACAGCAATATAAAGACCCATATAAAAACCCATGTTATTTTTTGAAGGTAGTAATGCCTTACCTAATGGAGATAGGGTAGAATTAACTAATTTTCAATGTAAATTGTTAGAATCATATTGTGATGGGTCAACTAAAGTTATTACATCACGTAGATGTGGAATATCAACCACGAATGCATTCTTCGCTATATGGAAAGCAATTATGGCTCCAAAAGTAACTATAGTCATGTGTGAACCATCACATGATATGAGTAGATGTTTACAGAATCACATGCGTGACATATATAATACCCTGAAGTATGATAGTGTGTCCATAACTAATTATCGGAATAATATAACCGAATTTAGTAATGGATCAATTATTAGATTTAAATCTGCCAATATTATAAACCGTATTGTGGTTTATAATAGCATAGATGTATTCATTGCGGATTCATTGAATATGGTTAACCCCAAATCTATTGATTTATTGCATATATTATTAGGCCCATATATGGGCACTGCAATTTTATCGTCATGTGGTGATCAACCTAATATGATATTACCATATTGTGATAATATAGTTTACGGTATTGGTTCTGATGCAAGGATTTAAGAGACACTAATTTTTATTTACAATAAATACTCTTAAAGGAGATTTATTGTGAGGCGTAATAACCCAAACTTAAAGAGTGCTCATGCTACAGTCGAAATGACTTATGAGCAAATTGAAGAATTAAAGAAATGTATGCTTGACCCCATATATTTCATGAGAAAATATGTATATGTAACACACCCTAAATTGGGTAGTGTTAAGTTTGATTTATATGATTATCAAGAAGAATTGGTAACTAATTATAATGAGAATCGTTTTAATATCGTATTGTCTGCTAGACAGACAGGTAAAACAGAAACATCATGTGCATATTTATTGTGGTTTGCTATTTTTCATAGTAACAAAACAATATTGGTTGTTTCTAAGGATTCTGAAGCAGCAAAGGAAATTATAAAAAAGATAAGAGATGAATATGAGGAACTACCACTTTGGTTAAAACCGGGTGTATTAGACGATGATTGGAACAAACACACTGCTGCATTTGATAATAAATCACGTATTGTAGCTAGAACAACAACAGATTCATCTGGTCGAGGTCTTGCTATTTCATTGCTATATTGTGATGAGCTTGCATTCGTAAAACCAAGTATCCAGAATGAGTTTTGGGATTCAGTATATCCTACATTGTCTACTGGTGGTTCATGTATTATTACATCAACACCTAATGGTGATACTAATTTATTTTCTACATTATGGAAAGGTGCAGAAAGTGATGTTAATGGTTTCAAGGCAACACGTATATATTGGGATCAACCACCGGGAAGAGATGAAGAATTTAAACGTGAAACCATATCTAGAATTGGTGAACGTAAATGGTTGCAGGAATATGAAACTGAATTCATATCATCTGACAACTCATTATTTGATACTAGGATTGTACAGGCAGAGCAGAAGAAATATCGTGATATGCCAGCAGCATTCGAATTAAATAATGAACAAGAATTTTTTAAACCATTGTCACAGGATATGATGTATGTGGTGGGTGTTGACCCATCAACTGGTAATGGTAATGATTACTCTGTCATACAGGTATTTGAGGTACCAACTATGCAACAGGTAATGGAATTCAGATCAAATTCAGTGAATGAAGTATTTTTGTATTCACATTTGAAGAAGATAATAGGATTTTTAAGCCAATACTCTGATGATGTATATTTCAGTGTTGAATCAAATGGTGTTGGTAGGGCATTGGTAGCATTATATTTACGTGATGATGATCCACCCGCTTATGCACATTTTATGTCAGAGCGTGGAAAGAATAAGTATGGTTATGTTACAACTAATCCATCTAAAAAGGATTGTGCTGTAAAGTTTAAAAACATGTTTGAACGTAATGAAATGACTATATATTCTAACTTTTTGTACAATGAAATGAAGTCATATATACGAAAAGGTGACACATTTGAAGCACAGACAGGGGCTACAGACGATTGTATCTCAGCGGTATACATAGTGCTTAGGATGCTAGAAGAAATCGCTCAGTACGATCCTAGAGCGTATCAGAAGCTGTATAAGTTTAGTGAACAGGCTGATGGTGATGAATGGTATACGGCTGAAGGTGAAGTGGAATCAGGTGATTCTAGCACAGATTATTCAGTTTATGTGGGATAGTATAAATAGGGTATGAATAATATTATCATACCAATTTCCAATTTATTAGAAGAAGATTCTGTTGCTAAGTTACAAACTAACACAACAAGTAATTTTGACTCTAATAGGGGTGGTAATTCTGGTAGGGTACAAATTATCAGTAAAACTTTTATCCCATATCCAAATGATGGGTTAGTTGAAGTTAAGGCTAAAAGTCGATCTTCAGCAAAAGTATACGATACTCAAATGATGTTTTCATCGGTTGAGTATGGTGAAGGTGGTGAAACTCAGTTTCAATCATCTGATGGTCAGGCATACAGAATTGTACCTATTGGTTACGGCAGTGGTGATGTCAAAGTCAATTGTGGTTGTCTGGATTTTTATTATAGATTTGCAGCATGGAATCATAGTAATGGAAGTTTACATGGGAATCCTCCGAAACCTTATATTAAGAAGACGGATAGTGAACCTTTAAACCCTAAACAGATACCGGGGTTGTGTAAACATTTAATGGCATTAGCTGGTGAATTACGTAGAGATAGATTTTTACGATAATTGAAAAGTTGATGTTGATAATTATAAGGACAGGAGTACAATTCACCATATTGTATTACAGACCTTTAATTTAGAAGTCTTAGTAATATTAGAAGAAGTAGTAAACTTAGTAGTATTAGAAATAATATTAGAAACATAGAAGTCTTAGAAGATTAGGAGAATTAATCATGGCTAAACGAAAGTCCTTACAAGGAATGAAAGATAAAATAACCCAAGAATTGCAGGGTAAAGACAACAACACTGATGGGTATTACTACCCACATTGGAAACTACTAAAAGACGGTAAAACCGTACTTAGAATTTCCGAAGACCCCGATATGGGAAATGAACTCGACTGTTATATCGATTATTTGGAACATAAAGTCCAAATTGATGATAAGTGGGTTCGTGTCCCATGCCTTAAAAATAATGGCAAATCAACACCATGTCCATTTTGTGAACATTCTAAAAAAATGTATGATGCAGACAATAAAAAGCTTGGTAAGTATTACTGGCGTGAAGCATTCGCAATTTTACGTGGCATTGTGATTGAAGATGGTTTAGAAGCTATTGAAGGTCATGAAAGTAAAGTTGGTAAAGAAGTTAACTTTAAGTTCACTCACCAGCTTAACATGGTATTGAAGAATGGCGTTAAGAAACTTGAAGATGATGAAATCTTTTTTGATCTTAAAACTGGTATTAACTTTGAAATTGTAAAAGTTATTCAGAAGGATGGTGACAAAGAGTATGGTAAGTATGATGTAAGTAGTGATTTTGCTCGACGTGCAAGTGATGTTAGTGAATATGCTGATGCTCAAACTGACCAACCATTGTCAACACTGATACCACCAACACCAACATATGATGAAGCTTCTGAAATACTAGAGCGACATCTACGTGGGTTGGATTCATCCACTGCATATTCTGGTGGGAGCCAAGATGAAGATGAAGGTGAAGAGCAACAATCATCACAGTCTGATCTAGAAGCTCAAATCAACCGCAGACGTTCCTCTAAGAAAGATGAAGAACCTGCAAAAACAGAATCGGCTGACCCTGTAATTGATGCTGATGCTGATGATAATGTTGGTGATGTTCCAGAAGATGCTGATGCTAGTGGAATAGATGAATTGATCGGTGAAGGATCATCTGACGATGATGACGATGATGACATCTTAAAGCAACTAGGCGGTTAAACTAAATTGGGGGCAATCGCCCCCAATTTTTTCTCAATAAAAATAAAATAATATCGGAGAATGATATGGTATCCTTCATGGAAAAATATAAAAAGAAATTAGAAAAAAACGAAGGTGTAAATACAGAATTATTACCACCCAGTTATTTTCTACATTGTGGTAACTATGCATTAAACAAATTAATGACAAGTGATTTTAATGGTGCAATTCCACAAGGCAGATTGACTGCATTAACTGGACATTCAAGTTCAGGTAAAAGTTTAGTAGCAGCAAGTGTAGCAGCAGCAGTAATACGAGATGGTGGATTTGCATTCGTCATTGATTCGGAAACATCACTTGATAGTGATTTCATGGCTAATTGTGGTGTAGATGTTGATAGTGATAACTATCAATATGTTGGGGTAGATGGTATTAGCCAAACTACCTCAGTAGTGAATGATATTCTTAAAGATTATAAAGCTAGTGGTGAGGAAATTCGTGGAGTTATTATTGTTGACTCTCTTGATATGCTGTTGACAGAAACTGAACAGAAACGACTCGATACCAAAGGTGATATCGGTGGCGATCAGGGACAGCAAGCTAAACAATTAAAAGGTATGTTAAAGACTTGGGTTCACTCTGTAAATGGGTTACCAATATCTATCATATGTACTAAGCAGCCTTATAAAGAACAAGACCCAATTAAGGCTTTAGAAAATCCTTGGGTATTTACCCCATCATTACAATTTGCATTTTCGCAAATTATTATGTTTGAGAAGCTTCAATTTAAAAAGGAAATTAGTGGTAAAAAAGTCCATCAAGGTTTTACATTGAAAGCGACTGCATATAAAAATCGAATAGGCCGAGAAAAGCAAACGGTTAAAATTGAAATTCCATTTGATAATGGTGTGGATGAATTTTCAGGCTTGATTGAAATCGCTACTGAGTTTGGAATTATAGACAAAAATAAGGGCTGGTATACACCAGTTTCATTCGAAGGTCCAAAATTCCAACAAGGTAAGGCCGAAAGTGATTTAGACTTCATGAATATGCTTTTAGATGAAATTAAAAAGGTAGACTCCAAGGAAACTACTGTTAATGCTGATCTTAGTGAATATGTTGAAGTTGAAGCATCTGAAGAAAAGAAAGAAGATAAACCTAAGTCTAGGCGAGGTAGGAAGAAGGTAGAAGAAGTAGAGGAAAGTTAAATTGAAGCTTTCAATTGAACGCTATTTCAATGCTATTGATAAACTGAATGCTCATCTCATAGATGGGTATTCAGATTTATTTAACCGGATGTTTGAAATTACTTTTAAAACTGAGGCTAAGACTAAATGGGATAATATTACCAGAGTAAGTGAGGAAAGTAATTTCATTTATATAATTGGTAGGTATGTACTAAGTGGTCAACAGGATGAAGAATATGTATGCATGGTTATACCAATAATAATGTTAGAAGAAGAACGAACACCATATGAACTATCCGAAATATGCGGTAAGTTATTACAGTTGAAAACCATTATGGACTATTCAGCATTTAAGGAATTGCTAAGTGACCCAAACATAACATATGAAAGTATAACCAAGTTAATTCCTGAGATTCATAAAGAACCAGAAGCTATACAAACACCCGATCCTAGTGGTGAATTACCAAAGCCCCAAGAAGTACATAAACCACAGCCAACATCTAAAGATGGTAATAGAATGCCAGATTTTTTAAAGCCATTTAATATGGATGAATTATCTGATGAGCAAAAAGAGAAATATAAATTGAGCAAAAAATATGACTGATGATATATCTAAAATTAGAGATGGACTTATCAAAATTAAATTAAAGACCGTTTATGATATAAATGATGATATGTCTAATATAGAAGATATAATTGATGAATATCGAAAGATTTATGGTTTGGCTAGAAAGTTGTTGAACATAAACGGAAATAATTTAAATGATGTATTAGTTAACCACCCATATGAATATGGTATTGTTCGTAATTGTAGTGGCAATCTTAAGCATATTCTAGCGGCGGTAGAAGAAAAATTAAAATATGAGAGAGGTAAGGAACGTCAAAAATTACAAGAATCTAGCCCTAGAGCTTCGGACCTAAGTGATCGTGCTGCCAATCAATTGATTGATGGTAAGGAACATATTTACGATGCAACTTTGTTGTATATGGATGTGAAGGGATTATATGAATTATACAGTGGATTAGATGATTCATTTAATCAGAGGGGATATACCCTTAACAACATCACTCGTGCTCTAGAATCTGAGTTCTTTAAGACGTTATTATAATGAAAGCAACTATACACATAATAGACGAAGTTAATATTCAAGTTCATGGATTAGTGGAAGATGACGCACAGCATTTATCCAACATGTTTGCAATATATGCGAAAGGATTTAGACATCAAATAAAATATAAGTTGGGCCATTGGGATGGTAAAATACGTTTCTTTTCTATGACAGGTAACACTTATTTAAAATTGGCACCAACAATTGTTAAGGAACTTACTAGACTTAAATATAAAATTGAAGTGGTTGATGATAGGGTTAATGTTGATTTAACAATACCATCTATAAATGATCATTATCTAAAGGATCGTGGTTTTGATGTTATTCTTGGGGAACATCAGGTTCGTGGTATTAATAAATTATTGGAAGGTTCTGGCATATTTGAGGGTGGCACTGGTGCTGGAAAAACGCTTATGACTGCGACATTATGTCACATATATGAGGAATTTAAATCATTTAAGTGTATTATCATTGTGCCATCATCTGACCTAGTTAGTCAAACACATGCTGAGTTAGAAGAATATGGTGTTGATGTTGGACAATATGGTGGTGGTCATAAGGATATTAATCATAATCATTTGGTTACAACGTGGCAATCATTACAAAATAATAAAGGAATTATTTCTAATTACCAAGTTGTTATTGTAGATGAATGTCATGGTGTTACTGGTCAGGTACTACAAACCATATTGAATGACTATGGTTCTAACTGTTTAGTTCGTATAGGATTGACAGGCACCATACCTGAAGAAGAAATTGACCGTATGGCAGTTCGAATAACATTAGGTGAAGTAGTTGAGAAAGTTGAAGCTTGGGAACTTATTAAAAGTGGTTGGCTTGCTAAACTTAATTTATATAGATATGAGCTTGTTGAGGATGTAACGTCGGAGTATGAACAGTTTTGTAAGGATAGAGAAGAAGACGATGAGGATCATGAGCCTGTAACATACCCACAATTTAAGGCAAGTTTCTTTAGTGACTACCAAGCTGAGAAAAAAAGCTTACAGAAAGATAAAATACGATTAGCATTTCTCGCAAAATTAATATCAACTCCGAAGAAAAATACTTTGGTGTTAGTTCCAAACGTCGATTTTGGTAGAGCCTTAGCAAAGTTAATACCTAATGCTATATTCTTTTATGGTAACGATAGTAAGAAAATAAGAAAAGAAATTTACAATTCATTTAATGATCATGATGATATTACAGCAATAACGACATTTTCACTAGGGTCAACTGGTCTTAATATTAAACGTGTATTTAATTTATTTTTAGTTGATGCTGGTAAGAGTTTTGTTCAAGTGATACAATCAATAGGTAGAGGTTTACGAAAAGCACATGATAAGACCTCTGTTAATGTTTACGATGTATATTCGGACTTTAAGTTTTGCAAGCGCCACTCTAATGCTCGTGCCAAGCATTATAGAGAAAAGAAATATGATTATAAACATGAAAAGACAGAATATAAAAAAATAATGGAGAATATATCTTAATGATAATTTCAAACGAAAATTCATCACCTATACTTATTGACAATATTGAAACACCAATAAAAACTAAATTCTTTTGGGTGTTGCAATTAGAACTACAAAATGAGATAGACTTTACCCTTCAACCACTAGAAATGTTTGAAGAGCAGACCACTAGAACCTTAGAATTCACAGTGAATGATTATCCTATTGAAGCACCAACTAACTGGAACATACTAGTATATTCTGAAGAGACTGCACAAGTAGATATTGTTGAAGTTAGTGATTTAGCTAGGACTAGGCATACAGCAGTACTGTTTAAACATGAACGTGGAATAGTTACTCCCGGACCAATTAAGGTTTTTGACTATCATGCAGAAGCTCAAGTGAAATTTCCAGTGCTAAATAAACATACAATGCTATGTCATCATGCTGGACCTGATGCTTGGATATGTATGTCACCAACTGATAATTATAACAAGTATTTGAAGAATATCTTGATTGGTGATTTGATATAATAGGAGAATATAATGGCAGCTAAAAAGAAAAGAACAAAGAAGGCTAAAGAGCAAACTCTATCTGAGTTTCAATCATATATTAGTGGTGTTGTTGATTTCATGGATGATGATTGGGTTCCCGATGTGGAACAATGGAAATCTATTGTTGAAATGATACAAACCATTAAAGTTGATGAACCCAAGGTCATTGAACGTCAAGTAAATGTTAGTAGAAGCAATGAACCACATACCCATAATGATGAATATAATCAAGGTGATGTTAAAATAGCAGGGTCTTCACTTGATGTACCATTGCAAGAAGGTGCAGAAGGACCAAAGTATGTGGAAGCAGACCCAAGTATATCCAATGCTCCAAGAATTGATATGCGTCGAGTTCAAGTTGAAGATATGGGTACTGCTGGTCAACGTTCAGAATCTGGTGCAATATCATCAGGTAAGGTTGTTAAAGGTAGAACCATTGATTCGACAAATGGATATAATAGTGAGTTTAATTAATAAGTAAATTGTGTTATAATGGTAAAATGGCCAATATAACTGAAGATGATTATGTGAAATTGAATGATAGAATATTATTTAAAGATGGTGATTCTGTTGTTGATATAGATTTTTTATACGATGAAATATTAAAGTGTAAGAAAATTTATAATATGCATTTATCAAAAGAGTTATACGAATCTGAAGAAGTTCAGAAATACAATGAAAATTTCCCAAAACATAGTATTGGTTTTAAAAAAGACATAAAAGATATAAGAACTGAATGGGTTATTCCTGAAAAATATAAGGAACTTGATGTTGTAGAGTATGTTAACAAGTGTATGTTAAGTGAAATAAAGCGATATTCACTTAAAGGGAAAGATTTAGAAGTTAGATTTTTTAGAATGAAAATGGAACTTAGAGTGTGGACCGAAAGGGGTCAATTAGATATGTTACGGACGATGATTTACGTTGTTGAAACCTTTCGAGATAAGAATATAGTTTGGGGTACAGGCAGAGGTAGTGCATGTGCAAGTTATATATTATATTTAATAGGCTTACACCAAGTTGATAGTGTTAAATATGAACTAGATATAGGTGAATTTTTCCGCTAAGGGGGAATGATAAATACTAATCATATCTAGATGAGGATTATAAATGTCAAAGAAAACAACAAGAAGTATTCGCGGTGAAATAGTAGATTTTGATCTTTTGGAGGTCAAGGCTAGTATGGAACGCCGTAGAAAGACAAATGGTGTTGAGAATCGAGAACAATACATTGATATAAAGCGTAGGAGAAATCCACGTAGAAGTGTTGCTGATCTTGAAGCTGAACAAAATAAAAATGTAGCAGATGCTCGTGAAAAAATGCGTAAAAGTAAGCAAAACCGAAAGGATGCTGAAAATGAAAAAGTTAATTCTGCTGAATTGTCGGAAGATAAGGTTGTAACTAATGTTGATGAAGGTGTTGAAGAAACACCTGATGAAACACCCGAAGTGACCAAAGAGGCCAGACAAGGCAAAAAAAGAATAGTAAAAAATAAAGGATAATTATGACAGTCGAACTACAAGCAATTAAAGATCAAATCGTTTTTAAATTTATAGAAGATGTTACAAATGGTAAATTTAATGAAAAGACAGCGGCTGGTGTGTTATTAGTTGCTGATAGTTCTAAACAGGCAAAGAATAACAGATGGGGTATGATTATAAACACTGGGCCTGACGTTGAGGATTTTGAACCTGATGATGTTGTATTGATTGAAGCATTACAGTGGACACCCAGTATACAAATGCGAAATAAAGTATATTGGGTCACTCAGCAGTCTGCAATTTTAGCAACTTGGGATGATCCCAAAAACCTACCTAAAGAACTAGCATAATATAAATAACAATATGTTATTCGGAATACTAGTTTTACTTACATCTTTAGCTATGGCTTCAGTTGCTGCATGGTTTGCAGTAACTGGTATCATGGCGTTTTTTGCTGGTAATGTGGTTTACGGATTAGCTATGGGCATAGTAATTGAATTAGGTAAGCTTGTAGCCATTGCTTGGGCTTATCGTTCATGGAATGATGAAACTATATTAAAGTACATATGTCTACCATTAATTCTAGTAGCATTACTCTTAACAAGTTCTGGAATTTTTGGGACATTATCTAAAGCACATATTGAACAAAAAACCCCAGTTGCAAATAATGAATTAAATATAAATCGCCTTGAGCAGAGAATCGCAACTGAACAATACAAGATAGATGATGCTAGGCAACTCATCAGTCAGCTTGATACCACTGTCAACACCCTTATAGAGTATGCCAAGATATCAGATGAAGAGAACGGTGCAAGAGCCGTGAGAGAGCGTCAGAAACCCCAGAGAGAAGAACTTAACTCAATTATTGAAAGTTCACAGAGTACCATAAACACATTAGAGAATGAAAAACTTGAATTGCAGGTGCAGCTTAAGGCAATTGAAATAGAGTTGGGTCCAATTAAGTATGTTGCTGATGTATTATTCGGTGAAGGTAATGATAGAACTGAAGAAGCTGCTAGATATCTAATACTAGCATTCATTTTTGTATTTGACCCAATGGCAATTGTATTGCTAATGTGTGCCAACCATACCTTTATGAAGAATGGTTATAAGAACAAATATTTAAATAAGAAAGTAGATATTGAAGAAGATGTTGATTCTATCGGAGAAACTATGGTACAATCAGAACCAGAGCAACAAACTGATATTAATGAAGAGTTATCGACCATGAAAGAGTATTTTGAGAACATGGTGGAAGAAAATAAACAGGAATCATCTAAAGATAAAGATGATATGTTACTCGTTATGGGAAAAATTAGTGATAGTGTAGAATCGTTAATGGCATCTCAATCCAAATCTAAAAGTTCAATATTAGACGATATGCGAACTCCAAAAAAGTCTTGATTTAATTCCCACTATGGTATATAATGTCCAGATAATAAAGGACTCTAATAAATGCCAAAAAAATTATGGGTTGAATCTCATCGACCTTCCACAATAAAAGAATACGTATTTCAGAATGAATCCCAAAAGGAATTAATCGAGAAGTTCATTTCAGAAAAATCTATACCCCACCTATTATTACAGGGTCATAGGGGTACAGGGAAAACATCATTAGCCCATATTCTTAAGAATGAATTAGGTGTTGAAAATTGTGATTTTAAAATACAAAACGCATCTGATGATAATTCTGTTGAATCCATTAGAACTACAATTAAGTCATTTGCATCTAATATGGCCCTTGGTGGTGGTTTAAGAATCATATTTCTAGATGAAGCTGACTTTCTTACACAGAATGCTCAAGGTGCATTACGAGCAATGATGGAAAAGCATTCCGATAATGTTAGATTTATCCTAACTTGTAATAAACCACATAAGATAATCCCTGAATTGAAGTCAAGATGTACAATTCTTGAATTTAAAGATTTCAATAAAAAGGATATGGCAGTTCATTCGTATAAGATACTTAAGGCAGAAGGTGTTGAAGTTAGTTCTGCTGAAGTATTAATGGAATATGTTGATGATGCTTATCCAGACATGCGTAAACTTCTACAGAACCTAGAAATAAATTCACGTGATGGTCATCTTAAAAGCCTTGAAGAAGTCTCTGATAATGATGCATTAATGGTATCAATTATTGAGGAATTGAATAAAGGTAGATGGATGGAAGTCAGAGCAAATATTGTATCAGGAATTGAGGGATCAGATTGGGAAGAAATATATACATTTCTATACGATTATTTAGATGAAGTTGAGGGGTTTGATGACGCAATGAATTGGAAAAAGGGCATTCTAATCATAGCTGAACATTTAAGATTCCACGGGATGGTTGCTGACCCTGAGATAAATTTCACAGCATGTATGATTAAACTATCAGGAGTAGTAAAATAATGTCAGATGAATTAGAATCCAAACAATACGCTAGTGAAAATGAGATTTTTGATAAAGTTTCAAGGGTAGCTGATAAGAACCATAAACTATCATGGCGCAGAAAGCGGGATAAAATGGTTAAGTTAATTGCAGAACTTCAACCTTTAGAAGATGAAATGCTTGCAATCTCCATGAAGAAACAACCCATCATGGACAAGGTACATGAATTACGTGAGGAAATGATTAAGGACTGTATTCATCCAAAAGACCAGTTAGTATTATGGGAAGGTAGGGTACAATGTAAATTTTGTGGATGTTATTTAACAATTAATGAATAATAAAGTTGATATTTTTGAAGTTCTGAAGAACGTTGATGGTTTTAATATAGAATATTATGAGTCATTATCACCTGATGAACAAAAGACGTTATATCCATACGTGGTTATGTTGTGGATGGGTGGTTGTAACTCAGAATTACAACTACTGCAACTTAATGCATTTCTAAATATGAATGTATTTGAATTATCGGATAAACATAAAGGGTTATTATATAAACTTGCATGTGTTTCCAGTGATGGTAAACCTAAGAAATATAATTATATAAAAAAGAAAACAGCAAGTAAGAAATATGCCACATCATGTGATATAATTAGACGCACGTATAATTGTAGCACTCAGACAGCACGTGAATATATTGGTATATTAGATTGTGATGATATTATTTCTTTGTCTAATAATCTAGGTGAACAAAAAGAGACTATTGCGAAAATAAAAAAAGAATTTAAATGAGCCTATTACAGTGTAACTATTGTTTAAAAAATTTTACAAGCCCTGCCTACATGAAACGGCATAATTGTGAACAAATGAAACGTGCAAAGTTACTACAAACAAATAATGGGAAAAGTGCTTTTTTTAATTATCAAGAGTGGACATCGTTAAAGCGTCATCAGAATGATAGTATGGATGATTTCTTAAACTCTAGGCATTTTAAACCTATGATGCGTTTTGCTGAATACTCTAGAAAGATGGCTATACCTAATCTAAAAAGGTATATGGAAGTAATGGTAGATATGGATATCCATCCAAAGGATTGGTGTCAACACATTGTATATGATCATTACATAACTAACATATTTGACATAATGACATTACGTGAGCAATGTGAAGTTACAGTTGATACTATTTTCGAGCTATCTAAAATTTTTGATTGTGAGACAGGTGAAGTTTTTCGTCATATAGAACCATCATCAACAATACGCATTATTCAAGCTAGAAAATTAATGCCATGTCTATTACTAACTTCAAAGAAATTTATGGGATATTTGAGGACAGGTATGACTCGTGAACAGCAAGTACTAGCAAGTGAATTATTAAATCCGAAGAAATGGGATAAATATTTCAAGGATAACCCTGAAGATTTGAAACAAATGAAATCATATATTAGGGCACTAGACTTATAAAGGTGATATAAATGGATAATGAAAAGGTTGGATGGAGAGATATAAACAGTAGGCGTGATACAATGCTATCTCGTACTGATTGGACGCAGTTGTCTGATACTAGGCTTACTGAGCAATGTGTTCAGGAATGGGTTATATGGCGTGAGAATCTACGTAATGTTAATGATGATCTATTAGATGCACCATTAGATGCAGTTGTTAAATTAAATTTTCTTAATGAAAATAAGCCAATTAATGAATATAATCGTGACAGAAAGCTTATTTTACGTGACGGTGGGATAATATCCACACTGGATATTGACAATAGAATTAGAGAGTTAATTCGTCATGAAACTAGTTTTAAAGAAGTAATTGATAGTGACTCCGAGACAACCTTAGACCATGCACGAGATTTTTCTGAAGCTTTAGAAATAGGAACAGTAATTTTAACTCATATGTATCGTAACAGAATAAGTGAAGTATCACCCCCACAAGAAATAATGTACATATATAATGAGAGATTGAATCAAGCGGTTGATTATTTGGCTGATAACGGAACTAGCTTCCCACTCCTTGAAGTGTTAGCAACGGAATTAGATAAACCCATAGATAATATTGCAAATAGTGTATTGACTAAGCAACGCAATACTATAGCAGCATGGGTAGAAATAGAAAGCGAGTATATTAAAGCCCAAAGGGAAATCAAAGAAGCAAGTAACATTTCGGATATAGAGTATGTTTTGGATAACTTTTAATGGACATTGATATAGACATACCCCCAAACTTAGAGATTGATACGGTTTTTAATAATCTAGTTTCAGCATCTATGGTAACCGATGGAAAGTTGATGAAACATATTGTTGGATATTATTTTCAAGATATACCAGTGGATAATGTTACTGGATTATCAGCAATACCATATAAGAAAACTGAAGATATGGGATATTATAAGATTGATTTTTTACCTGTACATCTTCTTGATAAATTCGAATCTAAGGAACAAATGAGGGAATTGCAAGATATTGAACCTGATTGGGATTTACTAAATGATGAAAATGTTGTTAAGAATTTATTCCATTTGGGTAATCATTTTGATATAATTTCTATAGTTAAACCACGTTCAATATTGGAGCTTGCAGATGTGTTTGCATTAATTCGTCCCAACAAACGTCCATTATTGTATAAATATATGGAAGACCCAGATAAATATAGGGTAGAGTTATACACAAAGCGGATGCCAGAAGATATGAGAAAAGCTCATGCTATCCCATACGCCATATTAATAGTTCTTCAACTTCACTTAATTGAAATGGGTAAATATGAAATCACTTAAAGAAATACTAACCGAGCGTTTAGAATTAGATAATACCGATAAGGCTATAATTGTATTAATGCACGTATCATCTTCACCAGAATTGGCCTATAGTGTAGCTACAGGTGCTAGGAATGCGGTAACCGCACGTAAGAAATTGGAGCAGAATGGATTCATTAGAGTTAATGATAGTACCCGTACAGCTACCCTGACTAATACTGGTAGTGATATATTACGTTCACAAAACCTTATAGATGATTCAAATGAACTAACAGATCGTGGTCAGGAATTAATCGGAAGATTTCAAAATGATAAAGGTGAATGGACAACTATCGAGAATTATAAGTATATTAAAACTTTATTGTAGTTGAATTGTTAATTATTTCAACACCAGATGGAATATCCTTTCTCTTTCTCTTTCTAACTTTTATTGGACCTTCCATATCAAATTGTGGAAGTGGACCTATAACCCTAGTAACATAATCAATAGGGTATGCACGTAGAATACCCTGCACTTCATTAGTCATATTGCGTCTAGATAGTTCAATTGATAGTGGGAACCTAGTACTGTTTGTATTGTACCATTCATATGCAGTCTGTATCAACTTATCTTCATCATAACCTTCAGGATCACATAAATCAATAACATATGCATGAATATATTTCTTGGATACATTATCCACAATATTCAAAGAACTGGCATCATTGAATCGTATTAGGGTTATAAATTTATAACCCTCATAATCATCTGGGTGTTGTTCTACTACTAATGGGAATTTTTTACTCATAATATATCCTATGTTTCTTTTATTTATATTATTAAATTATATATGTAATTGGTTTTAATATTAAAATATTATGTGTTAGGGTGCTAATCCCCAGATTAACATATGTACAACTCCAACTTGTGGTTCATCGAAGTTTATCTCGACTAGATTGTCAGATTGTAGTATAATGCTTTCTGGTATAACTTCCTCATATTGTACTGGAGAAGTACCAGAAATATGGAAATATACTTTAACCATGATAGATTTAGTGCCAAGACCATGTTCAATACCCCATTGAGATGATGGCTCGTCAATTTCAATACGATAACTATTAAAATCTTCATTTAAGCTATTGCCGTAAATTACTTTCTTACCAGTGTCTATGTCAATAAAAACGGGTGCAAATCTATCTGTCATTTGTATATTATCCTAAGTCGTATATTGTATTTATAAATACTTTTGTATATAAATACTATTAAATTAAGAGAACCCATTATGACAAATAAAAGATTGCAAGAACTGGTGAAGAAAATTAGAGTGGCTGGCAATAAAGATACATTTAATCAAAATTCTAATAAGAACCCATTCTTCAGTGGTGATGACCTAGCGATGAAAGTCCGAATGAAAACCCAAAAATCTCACGATTCAGACTACAAAGATGGATATGAAACCTTTGGTAAAGATAAAGATGAGGATGATTTTCACTTAGGTTATAATGATCGTTCGTATCGTAGAAATGAATTTAATGATGAGGATGATATCGACGATATTGATGCAGACGCTGGATGGGCATTTATGCGTGATTTGGATGATGAATTCGACGATGATGAATTTGATGCTGATGACGATGATTATATTAATGATGTATCTGATATTATGAATGCTGGTGATGATGATGCTGGTGGCGAATCTGAAGAGGGTGACGATGAATTTGATGGTGATGAAGAGTCTGATGATAGTGATAAAAATTATGCTGGTAACATACGAGCTATAAAGGGTGCATATTTAGTAAGGAAAGTTGAAGAACCGGATGAAACTTATACTGAAGTATGGATGTATAGTGTTGGTAAGAGATATGCAGATGAAGCTAATATTCGTAAAAATATTTTGGCTGGGACTGATATTGATCCAACTAAGAACTTTTCTGAAGATGGAACGCAGGAATCTGTTATAACCACAATAGGCAATGTTCAATATCTAGCTATAACAGGATTGCCAAATTAAGTTGATTTTAATTACCAAATCTGTTATAATTCCGATTAATAGAGGATAATTTAAATATGACCGATGATGAAAATAATAATAATAATGATGAGATTGCAAAATCTGAAGAAGATTATAATGATCTTAAAATAATAGAAGAGGCATTAGAAGAAGGTGAAGTACCCGCATTCGAAGCTAATCAATTTCGCCATTTATACACTTTAACTCTGAACTTGTCAACACAATATGGTGCTGAAGCATTACGATACCATGAACAACGGGAAGGTGCAAAAACTTCTGCAAAAAGAGATTTATATAACAGAAAGTTTAAAAAGGCTAGAGCCAAGTGGTTAGATGAAGTAAACCGTCTTAAAAACTTAGAATCTATAATGGTAGAGAATAATATTCCATTAACCCCACCAGATGATGATTTCAAAATAGACGATCATGAATTTGAAATTGATGAGAATGATTTCCAGATTGTAAATGGTGAATCTAAATGATAGTTGGTATATCAGGTTCCCAAGGTCAGGGGAAATCCACACTTATAAAAGAAGTAGCTAATACAAATCCAGATTTTATAGCGGCTGATATACAAACCGCCCGTAATGTATTGGCGGCTGAAAATTTTACATTAGATGACATTAATTCGAATAAAGAACTTAAAAAAGAATTCCAAGAAAAGTTTTTTATTGGACACATGATGAACATATCAACACTGGATCATAATAAAAAAAATATGGTAGAGCGAACATTTGCGGATGTATATGCATATGCTCTTGTTGCTCTTGG